>VOFF01000722.1_pt1 | contig 186782 bp, 136 predicted proteins | sample 5384061 | NCBI WGS metagenome assembly VOFF01 (sample SAMN12384725, study PRJNA508395) | human gut metagenome | isolation source: healthy gut E | host: Homo sapiens | reverse complement strand
AAACGGAAGCCCTGTCGCTTCGCCTGCACGGCAACGGCCTTGGCGTTCACGCCCTCGTCGATCGCATTTGCCGCAATCTGGTCGCTGAACGCGTCCACCGGCCGTTCGGTATCGCGCAAATCGTAATACTTTGTGCACTTCGGCGTCGAACGAATCCAAGCCGGACAGCAGCTTCTCATCGCTACTTGGATACTCGTTCTCGAAGAACTGCATGGAACGCGGCATACGCGGCTTGACGGCCGGCTCCTGATCGGGCTTGCCGATCGCAATGCCCAGCACCGGGTACGTGTATTCGGGCAGATTCAGCAGGTCGATCAGCGCGGGAACATCGTTGAGCAGCGAGCCGAGAATCACGCAAGCCAAGCCGAGCGAATACGCGGCCGTCTCCATCGCATGCAGTGCCAGAACCGCGTCGTTCTGCGCCTGCGTGAAACGATAGCTGCCATTGAGCGTGAACGCGTCGGACGCCACTTCCACGCCCTTGCGCGCGGCGATCGCGGCATTGCGATGCTCGTCCAGCACGAACACGTACAGCAGCAGCGCGGTCGCGATATACGGCTGCCCGCCGATTTCGGCAAGACGCTTCTTGGCGGCTGGCTCGGTGACGCGGATGGCGGACCAGTCGTTCAGGAACTGGCTGCTCGCCGCATGCTGCGCACGGTCTCCAACGTTTCGACGACGTCGTCCGGCAGCGGCTTCGGCTTGAATTTGCGGATGGAACGACGCTCCAGCAGAAGTGTCGACGGTTTGCGTTATGAAGAATGTTGCTCATACCGCCATTGTTGTCCGCGCGGCGCGATTTTTTGCAAAGGAATCGGGCTAAATCCGTCTCCCTGTGAGAACATATCTACTTGAGACTGCTTTGCGATATTTGCGACGTATTTACTTGCGATGCGCCTGCCGTGCGTGCCGCCTGTCCACAATCGCCTTCGACCCGCGGCCGGACAGTTGCGATACGAGCGCGCCGAAACCGGCGGAAAACCACGGCGAATACGATGCCGAGCGCCGCTTCCGCAGCCTCGTTCTTGGTACCGTCGGCACGGACGGCCTTGCGGGCCGACGCTTTTCTTCCACACCATCTCGAACGCCTTTGCCGAGCACCAGTCCGGCCAACGAAAATCTTATCGCCAAATGAATCGGGATCGTTCAGTCTCTGGTCGCGCATCGCATTCACCTTTCGTCGACGGTGTGCGGGGGCCGCCACCACGCGGTCCGCACTGATTCCATATTCGGCATTTCACTCATGGCGAAACCAGTGTAACGCGTCGGAAAACATGCCGGAATATGTGCGGGACACGTGGCGGAATGGGGATGAAAACGCAGCTTGCGTCGGCTAGAGTAGAGACATGATCTGAAACTCAACTGGGAGGCAATGCCGCTTCCGCAATCACCCCTGGCCGCTTGGTGCTGCTGCGTCACGGGCAGACCGTGTGGAGCGAATCCGGACAGCACACCGGCCGCACCAATATTCCGTTGACTGACATTGGCTGCGATCAGGCTCGTGCCGCCGGCGAACGGTTGCGTGAGGCGTTTCCCCAGGGTTTCGCGCAGGGGTGCATGTTCGCCAGTCCGTTGCGCAGAGCCCAGCAGACGGCGCAGCTGGCCGGATATGGCGATTTCGATGTGCTCCCCTGAAATCGCGGAATGGGATTACGGCCGTGCCGAAGGGCGTACGCGCCAGAAATGAGTGCGGTGGGCGGTTTCGCTTTGGGATGTGGGCGCGACGGTCCGCAGGCACTTCCCGAATCGTTGGAAGGCGATTGGTTGAAACTTTGCCGAACGGCGAGCAGGTGCCCGTGCACAACGGTCCGGGTGAGACGGTGGAGGAAGCTGCGGCGCGCACACGTGAGGCGATCGCCACGGTCAAACCGTTGCTCGACGCTGGAAACGATGTGCTGCTGGTGGCGCATGCGCACGTTCTTCGTATCTTGACGTCGCAATGGCTCGGTGTTGATCCGCATTTCGCGCGGTTGCTGCGATTGGACACTGCGCATTATTGTGTATTAAGCCAATATAAAGGTGACAATGTCATCGAACATTGGAATTGCTGAATTATCGAACGGAACTGTTTGATATCGCTGAATATTATGGCGGTCCCTCCTTGGAACCGCCTTTTTATTGCATGCATGACTTGCCACTTTGCTGCGGCGTGTCGCAAACGCTTGCATAAAAGTATGCTCTCTAAAAGTATTGAAAATAAATGATTTTCGGGATTTCTTTCGATGGTATGACGTCTGACTTTTGAATTCATTTTGCCTACGTTTGCAAAAATCGGGGGAATGCGGCATAATAGTGGTTGTTAGGAATCGTGATGACGCGATACCGCAAATTGTTTCCCAACGAGAAGCTGGGAACAGGAATGGAAGAGAAAGGTTCGATGATGAATCGTACTATTAAGGCAGCAGTTGGAATGGTCGCTATCGCGGCAATGTCTGTTGGCACGTTGGCTGCTTGCGGTGGTTCTAGCTCAAGTTCCGATAACGGCAAGGGCAAGGTGTACTTCCTTAACTTCAAGCCGGAATCCAGCGACGAATGGAAGAAGCTGGCCAAGGATTACACCAAGGAAACTGGTGTTGAGGTCAAGGTCCAGACCGCTGCTTCCGGTACATACGAACAGACTTTGAAGTCCGAGATCGCCAAGTCCGAGGCTCCGACCTTGTTCCAGGTCAACGGCCCTGTCGGCTACCAGAACTGGTCGTCCTACACCGAAGACATGTCCGATACTGAGCCGTACAAGCAGCTTATCAACAAGGATGTCGCCCTCAAGGATGGGGATAAGGTCGTCGGTGTTCCGTATGCCATGGAGACTTATGGCCTGATCTACAACAAGGATCTGCTGGCCAAGTACATTGCCACTGACGGCGCCAAGATCAAGAGCGTCGATGACATCGACAACTTCGATACCTTGAAGGCCGTGGCCGATGACATCCAGGCTAAGAAGGACCAGCTTGGTGTCAAGGGCGCGTTCACCTCCGCCGGTTTCGATTCCAGCTCCGACTGGCGTTTCAAGACCCATTTGGCTAACCTGCCGCTTTACTATGAGTTCAAGGATGACAACGTCACCAAGCAGCCGGAGACCATCAAGGGCACCTATCTGCCGGAATATAAGAACATCTTCGATTTGTATCTGAAGGACTCCACCACCGAGCCGACCCAGCTGAGCTCCAAGACCGGTGATGATTCTACCTCCGAGTTCTCCCTCGGCGAGGCTGCGTTCTATCAGAACGGCACTTGGGCATGGACCGATCTGCAGAAGGCTGGCATGAAGGCCGACTCCCTCGGCATGCTCCCGATTTACATCGGCGTCAAGGGCGAAGAGAAGCAGGGTCTGGCCACCGGTTCCGAGAACTACTGGTGCATCAACTCCAAGGCTTCCGACGCGGATAAGAAGGCCACCAAGGACTTCCTGAAGTGGGTCGTCACCAGCAAGACTGGCATCAAGTCTCTGTCCAGCGACATGGGCTTCACCACCCCGTTCAAGTCCTTCAGCGACGTCAAGTCCGACAATCCGCTGGTGCAGGCCGCTGTTGAAGATCAGAACTCCGGCAAGACCGCAGTCTCTTGGAACTTCACCATGATGCCGTCCGAAGAGTGGAAGAACAAGCTTGGTTCCGCCCTCCTTGAGTACGCTCAGGGCACCGGCGACTGGAACGCAGTCAAGAAGGCGTTCGTGGACGGTTGGAAGACCGAGTACGACGCTGTTCACTGATCACCGCTTGATCAAACCAATAACTGAATAGAACAACTGCGGCCGAGAGTTTTCCTTTCCTTCTCTCGGCCGCAGTTGGTTGTGACGACTTATACACGAAGGGCCGTCATCGTAATTACTTGCGATGACGGCCCTTCGTGTATGTCGCTACGTTCGCTGTATGTTGCCGGAAAATCAGCTATGCAGACGAGCGGTGGTCGAACGGACGATCAGCTGCGCGGGGAACGTCTTGAACGGTTCGTCGAGCGGCTGCTTCTCGATTAGCGCGAGTGTCATGCGGGCCGCTTCGCGGGCCATCTCGACAGGGGTCTGACGGATGGTGGTCAGGCCGAGGTCGCGCGCGCGTAGACGCTGTCGTCGTAACCGATGATGGAGATGTCGTTCGGCACGGTGAAACCGTTGCGTTCCAGCTGGAACAGCAGCGGCACCGCGATGCCATCCTCCTGGCAGGCGATGGCCGTCGGCATGTGGTCGAGGCTGAGCAGCTGCGTCACGACCTTGCTGATCCTGTTCCTGCCAGCGTCGGTGACAAGCACGCGCGGTTCGACGCCGTTGGCCTGGCAGCATGCCATGAACGATTCGTAACGGCCCTGCACGCTGAAGTGCAGCGTCACTTCGCGGTCGGAACGGATGTAGACGATGTCGCGGTGGCCAAGCGTCATCAGATGGCGTGCGGCGAGTTCCGAACCCTGCTTGTCGTCGATGCGGACGGCGGCGTTGAAGCCGCGTTCTTCCGGCAGGCTTGAGTTGATGCCGATGATCGGCACGTCGATCGACCTGAGCTGTTCGATTTCGTTGCTGGCGATGTCGAAGGAAATGACGATCACGGCGTCGACGTTGCGGCGCACCGGCAGCATGTCGAAGAACTCGCTGCGTTCCTCGGTGCTGGACATCTGGTAGATGGAGATGTCGTAGCCCTCATCGTGGAAGACCTCGTTCAGACCTTCGATGATGGAGGAGCTGAACCATAGGTTGAGCCGGCCTGAGACGAGTACCGCGATACGCAGCGCACGGCCGGTTTTCAAGGCCGCGGCAGAACGCGAGATGGAGAAATTCAGCTTGTCCGCGGCCTTCATCACCTTGTCTCTGGTGGCTTTCGACACCAGGTCAGGGCGCGTGAAGGAACGAGAGACGGTGGAAATGGACACGTGCGCGAGTTGCGCAACATCCTGAATGCTACTGCTTTTCATCGAGTCCCCTGTACAGTGATTGCTTGAATAATGTAATGCTACCTCCCCTCACCATTAAGACCGTGTTCTTGTCCAATTTGCAACTTATTCATTACAAACGTTTTCATAAAGTGGTGGTAGTTGGGCATTGCGTGGAATATAAGCGTTCTCTAGAGATGGTTTTGGTGACAACGTTTCATATTTTGCCGTGCGTGACATACGAAAATGACAACGTTTGACATTTGCAGTCATGCCGTTTATCATGACTGATGTAAGCACTGGAGAAACAGGAAACAATGCTGTGGATGGTTCCTCTGGGGAATGGAATTCCCGCCCGCGTTGACGCGGTACGCGGAATGGAGAAGGAAAAGAAAGCAGGCAGGCTATGATCAGCATGGCTGGCAAGGCGATACGAAAGTGGTGGGCGCTCTTCGCGCTGCCAACGTTCGCCGCGTTCATCATCGGGTTTGTGATCCCGTTCATCATGGGTGTGTATCTGAGCTTCTGCAAGTTCACCACCGTCACCGACGCCGAATTCGTCGGTCTGAAAAACTACAAGAGGGCTTTTGCCGATAAGGAGTTCCTGCACGCGCTGGGCTTCTCGACGGCACTGACCATCATCACGACGATCGTGATCAACGTAGTCGCGTTCGCCATCGCATACATGCTGACCAAGGCCATCAAGGGCTCCAACATCTTCCGTTCGGTGTTCTTCATGCCGAACCTCATCGGTGGCATTATCCTGGGCTACATCTGGATGCTGCTGCTCAACGGCATTCTCGCTCACTGGGGCCGCGCGTTGACGTATAGCGCAACCTACGGCTTCTGGGGCTTGGTCATCTTGGTGTGCTGGCAGCAGATCGGCTATATGATGATTATCTACATCGCAGGCATGCAGTCGCTGCCGACCGACGTGCTCGAAGCGGCTTCCGTGGACGGCGCAAACGGCACCCAGACCATGTTCAAGATCATCATTCCGCTGATGATGCCGTCGATCACCGTATGCTCGTTCCTGTGCGTCACCAACGGCTTCAAGCTGTACGATCAGAACCTTGCATTGACCAACGGCGCTCCGTCGAACATGTCTGAAGGTCTGGCAATGAACATTACCCGCACGTTCTATGGCCGTATGGGCTGGGAAGGCGTCGGCCAAGCGAAGGCAGTGCTGTTCTTCATTCTGGTGGCCATCGTGGCGCTCATCCAGAACAAGCTCACCACGAGCAAGGAGGTGGAGGCATGAACTCCGGAGAAAAAGTCAAGCACGGCGCACTGTGGTCCGTACTGTTCGCGGTGGTTTCGCTGGCGTGGATCTTCCCGATCGTGCTGGTGATCATCAACTCTTTCAAGCAGAAGGCGTATATTTCTCGTAACGCGTTCTCCCTGCCGACCGGTAAGGCGTTCGTTGGACTTGAAAACTATACGCGTGGCCTCGAAACCACGAACTTCTTCGCCAGCTTCGGCTGGACCCTGCTCATCACTGTCGGTTCCGTGGCGCTGATTCTGGTGTGCACTTCGATGTGCGCATGGTGGATCGTCCGCGTGAACAACTGGGCTGCAAAGCTGCTGTACACGTTGTTCCTGTTCAACATGATTGTACCGTTCCAGATGGTCATGTTCACCCTCTCCAAGCTGGCCGATATGCTCAAGCTCAACACCCCGTGGGGTCTGTGCTTCGTGTATCTGGGCTTCGGCGCTGGTCTGGCCGTGTTCATCTTCACCGGTGTGGTTAAGGGCATTCCGGAATCGCTGGAAGAATCCGCCATGATCGACGGCGCTTCCGTGCCGCGCATCTTCTTCCAGATCGTGGTGCCGATCATGAAGCCGTCCATTGTGTCCGTGGCTATTCTGCAGGCCATGTGGATTTGGAACGACTACCTGCTGCCGTACCTGACGCTCGATTTGAGCAAGTACAAGACCATTTCCGTGGCGGTGCAGTATCTGAAGGGCGGCTATGGTTCCGTGGATATGGGCGCCATGATGGCATGCCTAGTTATGGCCATCATCCCGATCATCATCTTCTACCTGATCTGCCAGAAGTACATCGTGAAGGGTGTTATGGCTGGAGCCGTTAAGGGCTGATCTTCGATCAGCCCTTAGGGAACAGCGCAGTGCGCTGTTCCCAGGCTCCAGCCCGAGCGGCTATGCCGCGAGGGTAACGTTGAGCCCGCGCGTAGCGCGGTCCTTAATTGCAGGGCCGAAGGCGGCGCGGTGAAGGGCTGATTTTCACCCAGAAAAATTTAAGGGACTGATGCGAATCAGTCCCTTTTTTCGTGCCTAATTACTTGCTGATGTACTTGCGGAAGACATGTTCGAGAATCGGCGAATGCAGCATCAGCATCGTGCCATACCCCAGTATGAGCAGCAGGAACAGGCCCTGCGGCATGTAAACCCAGCTGGCCACGAGCAGCGCCACGTACACCGCGTCGATCGCAACCAATGCCAACGTGTGGCCGATGTTGCTCACGCCGAACACAAAAGCGTTGCCAAGCGTGCGCCAGAACGAGTTCTCGAACCGCGCCTGCAACGCCCACACCCATTCGAAACCGATGAGCCACACAATCGTCAACGCGAATTTCGGAATGAGCAGCGGCGTGATCTGCAGCACGATCCACGAGTAGACGCACAGCGTGCCGGTCGTGCCGAAAATCAGCCAATAGCCGGTCGATTTCGCAAAATTCGAACGGAACGACTTGAAATAATTGCGCGTCGCCGTGCCTTCGCCGGACAGCGTGCGACGGACGGCGTCGTGGCCGGCGGTCAGTGCCGCGCCGATCGTGATGATCGGAATGCTGGTGACGAGCATCAGAATGTTGATCCAGATCACGTCGACGGCGTCGCTCAGGCCGCGCATAAAGCCGGAATCGGGGGAGAGGAACTTCATGATCGCCTTTCGTATGGCATCCGTTGGCAACGTATGCAAGTCGAATCTTCCGCGATTCTACTCGATACAGCTGGAGTATGCACATTTTCGTCAAACGTTTGATGTGCTGCAATGATTAAGTTTTCATTAGCGTTTCGCTTTGCTTGATGTTATCGTTTTCATGTAGCGGAGACAGTGCTCCGCATCCGATGGACTACGACAAAAGGGGTTATCGTGACAGCAAACAACATGCGTGACGATTGGTGGAAGCAAGCCGTCGTCTACCAGATCTACCCGCGCAGCTTCAAAGACGTGAACGGCGACGGGTTGGGAGACATCGCCGGTGTCACCGAGAAAATGGATTACCTGAAGAATCTCGGCATCGACGCGATCTGGCTGAGCCCGTTCTACCCGTCCGACCTGGCCGATGGCGGCTACGACGTGATCGACTACCGCAACGTGGACCCGCGCCTCGGCACCATGGCCGATTTCGACGCGATGGCCGCCGCCGCGCATGAAGCCGGCATCAAGGTGATCGTCGACATCGTGCCGAACCACACGTCCAACAAGCACAAGATGTTCATCGAGGCGCTCGCCGCCGGCCGCGGTTCGGCCGCACGCGACCGCTACATCTTCCGCGAAGGCCGCGGCGAGCACGGCGAGCTGCCGCCGAACGACTGGCAGTCGCTGTTCGGCGGCCCGGCGTGGCAGCAGGTCGACGACGGCCAGTGGTACCTGCACATGTTCGCCAAGGAGCAGCCGGATCTGAATTGGAAGAATCCGGACGTGCACGAGGAATTCAAGAAAACGTTGAGATTCTGGTCCGACCACGGCACCGACGGCTTCCGCATCGACGTGGCGCACGGCTTGGCCAAGGACCTCGATTCCGTGCCGCTGGCCGACATGGATCCGGCCGCGGTGCAGCATGTGCTGCCGGCGGACGGCGCGTTCAGCCCGCTGTGGGACCGTCCGGAAGTGCACGACATCTACCGCGAATGGCGTCAGGTGTTCAACGAGTACAATCCGCCGCGTTTCGCCGTCGGCGAGGCGTGGGTGAAGGCCGAATCGCAGCATCTGTACGCGTCCACCGACGAGCTCGGCCAGGTGTTCAATTTCGAGTTCGCCGAAGCCAACTGGTTCGCCGACGAGTTCCGTACGGCCATTGCTGACGGCTTGCGCGCCGCCGAGGAAACTCACGGTTCCACCACGACGTGGGTCATGAACAACCACGATGTGCCGCGCAGTCCGTCGCGTTTCGGTCTGCCGCAGGTGAAGGACGCTCCGTACCACCAGCTGGCGCACGATTGGCTGTTGCGTGACGGAGAGACCTACCGCGAGAATCGTGAGCTCGGCACCCGTCGCGCTCGCGCAGCCGCGCTGATGGAACTGGGCCTGCCGGGTTCCGCCTACGTGTATCAGGGTGAGGAACTGGGCCTGTTCGAAGTGGCGAACATTCCGTGGGATCGTCTTGAGGATCCGACGCCGTTCAACACCCGTCGCAACTTCACCGACAAGGGTCGTGACGGCTGCCGTGCACCGATGCCGTGGAAGGCTGCCGATTGCGGCGAACCGGCTTCGTGGAGCCCGGACTTCATCACCGGCGGCACGTTCGGTTTCGGCCCGGAGCAGGGCGATTCCGCCGACGCGCACCTGCCGCAGCCGGCCTGGTTCAAGGATTTCGCGGCCGACGTCGAGGCCGATGACAACGGTTCCATGCTGCACTTGTACCGCAAGCTGTTGCAGTTGCGACAGACGGTGCTGACGGCAACCGGAGACACGTCCGCCGACCTGCTGGACATGGGCGATACGGTGGTCGCCTACTCGCGTCCGGCCACGGAAGGCCGTCGATTCCTGTCCGTCACCAATTTCGGCGACGAGCCGATCGCCCTGCCGGACGATGCGTCGCCATCGCAAATTCCGTGCCGTTGACGGACGACGGCAAGCTGGATAGCGACGCCTCCGTATGGCTGCTGCTGGGCTGATCGACCGCTGAATCTGGCCGTTGCACTGCTGGCTGAGGTTGCGATTGTTCTCAGGCGGTCTAACCGCTCCCAAATCGCCTTGCATATATGAAAAATTCCGGCCCTCCACAAGGAGGACCGGAATTTTGGTTTGTAAGGAAAGGGAATGGTAAGTCTAAACGCTACTTCTCGCCGTTCATGATGGCGGCAAGCGATTGCACGCGCGGCAGATCGAACACCTCATCGGTGTGCACCACCTTGAGGTCCGGGCCTGCCAGCGGCACACGCCAGTTGGAGTATTCACTGGACGTGCCCGGCTGGTTCTGCGTGCGCGTCTCGCCCACGCCATCCACCAGCGCGGCCTGCAGCAGCACGGACGGCGACTTGAGCAGCATCTTGTGCATCGCCTCGACGATTTCCTGGATGTGGCCTTCCACATCGCCCGCCACTTCCGGCGTGATCAGGCCGGACTCCACGAGACGGTCCATCATCGCGTCGCGTTCGGCGGTGGCGGAAGCCTGGAACTCCTCGACCGGGCCGGACAGCAGGTGCAGCTGTTCGCGCAGCTTGACGTGCTCGAACTGCAGGTAGCCGGCGGTCGGCGGCAGGTCGTGCGTGGTGACGGAAGCCAGCGCGTACTTGCGGTACGTGGACGGATCGGCGTACGGGTCGCCGGCGTTGGGGGAGTCGTCCACGCGGGCGAACCATTCCACCATGCAGCCCAGCAGGCCGTGCTCGCCGAGTACCGTGCGTACGTAATCAGGCACGGTGCCCAGATCCTCGCCGACCACCAAACCGTTCACGCGGGACGCTTCAATGGTCAGGATCGCGATCATCGCCTCATAGTCGTACGTAACGTACGCGCCACCGCGCGCGCCTTCGCCCTGCGGAATCCACCACAGACGGAATAGGCCGAGTACATGGTCGATGCGCACCGCGCCCGCGTGCGAGAACATGTTGTGCACCATCTCGCGGTACACGCCATAACCAGTTTTGGCCAGATAATTCGGATTGAACGGCGGCTGGCCCCAATCCTGACCCTGCTGGTTGTAGAAGTCCGGTGGGCAGCCCACGGTTACGCTGCCTACTGCGAAACGTTCCGGATTCCACCACACGTCCGCGCCGAGCGAGTGCACGCCCACGGCCATATCCTGCATGAGGCCGAGTGCCATACCGCTGTCACGGGCGGCGTTCTGCGCGGCTGTCACCTGCTCGTCGGCGATCCACTGCAGCCAGCATTCGAAATCGACCATATCGGCGTGCTCGCGCATGAGCTCCACCACTTCAGGCGAATCGCGGTTCGTGTCCTTGAACCACGTGCCTTCCCACGGCGCGCCCCACACCTGGAACGCCACCGACCATGCGGCGAACGCGCGCAGATCCGGACCCGCGGCCTCCTTGAACGCGTCGAACGCGGCCTGACGCTCGACGGAACGCGGCACGTTGTACACAAGCTGCAGCGCCTGGCGCTTGTGCCACCAAGCGGAATTGATGTCGAGCGGCTCGATACTGTCGTTGGCTGGCGAGGCTTCCGCGTGCAGACGCGCCACTTCGGCCTGGTCCGCCTCGTTGAGTTCCGCATATTCAGCGATATCCTGCGGACGGATGTACGTCACATTGAGAAAACGACGCGATTCGGGAAGATACGGCGACGGCTCCAGCGGCGGCACCGGCGCGGTGGCGTGAATCGGGTTGATAAGCATGAAATCGGCATGCGATTTCGTTGCCGCGTCGGACAGCAGCAGCTTCAGATCGCCATAGTCGCCCACGCCCCAGGATTCAGCGGAACGGATGGAATACATCTGTGCCATCCAGCCCCAACGTTGCTTTTCCGCTACTGCTGGCGGCAGTTCGATGCGTGCCGGTGCGCAGATCAGCGCGGCTTCGGCGTGCAGCGGGCCGGTATCGACGGCCAGCGTGTGGTAGCCGGCGGGAATATCGTCCGGCAGCGTCAGTTGCAGCGAGCCGTCATCTGCGTTCGAGCCCGTCAGATACGCGGTCAGATCGCCCGCATATTCCGTGCCGTCTTCCAACGTCAGCTTCAGCGCCACGTCGTTTCCTTTCGCGCGGATTGGCGTGACGGCTTCCTTGCCGATGAACTTCACGACGGTCGGCTCAACAAGTGTGTCTGCGATGCGCTGCTGGGTCGCCGCATAGGAGGCGGTGATCGCTTCGTCGCTGGATGCGTCCACGCCGAGTGCGGCCAATACGGAGACGAGCACTTCGTCGCGGATTTCCACATAGGTGCCGAGCTGGTCGATATACGACGTGGAAATGCCATTGAGCTTGGCGAGCTGGATAAGAGGCCGTGCGATGCGTTCTGCGCTTTCGGTCTGCTGGGTCTGTGTCATAGGTCCCTTCTTTCCGCGCCGTTTGTGACGGCTGACATGCTACATTGCTTGCGATTGCCGCAGCTTCGATGCTGGTGGCATTCGCACCAAAGATAACTATATCACGGTATGATATCGTTTTCAAAGCGTGTTTTGCGGTAAGAGAGTGTTGCTATATTGCGATTTTGCTCTAATTTCAGGAATATAGATAACCGGAATTGTTTTTCCATATTGACTATCGTTTGCAATACGAAGGCGCAGCGCTCCGCATTGCAAACGATTATTCCAACGGGGCATTGCTCGTCTGCTACTCGGCTTCGAGAATTGCAAAGCTTTGCAGACCTAGACGCAGCGAAGTGCCGCTAATTTCGTTTTCGCCGATGCTGAAAATCGTCCGATAACTACCATCTGGTAACTGCAAAGCTTTGCAATCGCGGCTTGGATTGACGGCTATGATCAGCTTCTGCAGGTGGGTGGAACGCTCGAAAACGAACACTCTATCGCGTTCGATTGCATGGAACGTAGCCCCCGACCGCAAGGCGTCGCATTCCCCCTTGACGTGGAGTATGGAGCGCACCGTATGCCACAGTGATTCGGCGTCGGCCTGCTGTGCGGCGACGGTCGGGGCGTCGGCGGACGGGTCGGCGGGCAGGTAGCTGCCACCGGTCACATCGCCAGCCCGAGTGTCCGATTCTGCAGAATCGGACACGTGAAGTGCTCCGGATGCGTCGTTCGCACCCCACTGCATCGGTGTGCGCGAGCCGGTGCGCACGTAGCCGCCTTCTTTGCCGGGCAGTGCGCGGTATCGCATGCCGATTTCGTCGCCGTAATACAAGAACGGCACGCCCGGCATCGCGAACAGCGTGCAGTATGCCAGGGCGATTTCGCGCTGCGACAGTCGCGGCGCCACGCGTGCGGTGTCGTGGTTGCAGGTGATGAAATTAAAATTTCCGTCGGCCGTTTCCGCTTCGCGCAGACGCGGCTCGTACTCGTCCAGGAATTCGCTGATCGGCGTGCCGGAATCGGCGTTGAAATAGCTCTTGTCGCCCTTGCGGCTCAACGGGTCGTCCACGTTGCGCAACAGCATGTTGTAGCCGTTGGGAACGCCGTCCCAACGCCAATCGAGATAGAAATCCATGTCGAAGCCGGCGGCCATCGACTCCTCTGGCCGTCCCCATTCCGAAACGAACGCGGCTTCGGGGAAGGCCGGGCGGATCCGGGCGAACATGTACTGCCAGGTGCGGATGGTGTAAGGCTTGCCCTCATCGTCCTTTTTGACGAGGCTGTCGGCCATATCCACGCGGAAGCCGTCTGCGCCACGGGAAAGCCAGAACCGCATGACGTCCACCATCGCGTCGCAAGTGGCCTTCGCGTCCGGACCAAGGGCTGGCTTCTGCCAGCTACGTTCGGGGTGCGCGAAACCGTAGTTGAGCGCCGGCTGGCATTTGAAGAAGTTCAAGATGTAGGTACCGTTGCGGGGCGATTCGCCGCCGATGAATGGCAGTCCGTCGCCACCGGAGATCCATGAGTCTGTCCAGATGTAGCGGTCGGAATAATTGTTTCGCTCGACCTTGCAACTGCGGTGGAACCACTCGTGTTCCTCGCTGGTGTGGCCTGGCACGAGATCGAGGATCACGTGCATGTCGCGCCGGTGGGCGGCGTCGAACAACGCAATGAGATCGTCGTTGGTGCCGTAGCGTGATGCCACCTTTTTGTAGTCGCGCACGTCGTAGCCGGCGTCTTTGAATGGCGAGTCGAAACAGGGATTGAGCCAGATCGCGTTGCATCCGAGATCCTTGATGTAGTCCAGTTTTAAAGTGATTCCGGGGATGTCTCCGATGCCGTCGCCATTGGAGTCGACGAAGGACTGTGGATAGATTTCATAAAAAATTGCGTCGGCAAGCCATTTGGGGTGGGGGTGTTTCGCGGGGGGAAGCATGAGGGTGTGTCTCCTTGATATTTCGCGGTTTGCGGTGTTTCTTTGAAACAATCATAACGCTGAATTGCAAACGTTGGCAGAAACGTGCTACACTAACAATCACTGATACATTTTTGGTGGCCCCAGTGTTGTTGGTAATCATCCAAGAACGATGATGTGAACGTATGCAGGGTTTTGGTCCGTACCATTTAACCGGAGATGTTGAGGAACACAAGGTTATGTGAGGAAAGGAAGATCAATGAAGATCGATTGGAAGAAGGCAATCGGACTTACTGCTGCCGTTTCTATGCTGGTTCCGCTCGCTGCGTGCGGTGGCTCCTCCGACGGTGGCGATAAGAACGCTTCCGGCTCCACCGAGGCCGTCACGCTGAGCGTGTGGGCCCCGCAGGAAGACCAGGCCAAGGACACCAACTGGCTGGGCAAGGTCGAAGAGAACTTCGCCAAGGCGCATCCGGAATACAATATCACGTGGAAGAATGACGTGGTCTCCGAAGGCGATGCTTCCAAGCAGGTCAGCACTGATCCGTCCGCGGCGGCCGATGTCTATATGTTCGCTTCCGATCAGTTGGGTGTTCTAATGGACGCCAAGGCCATTGGCCAGCTGGGCACCGACGCTGAGAAGCAGGTGAAGGAACAGAACGGCGACCTCGAAGTCAACTCCGTCACCGGCACCGATGGCAAGCTCTATGGCGTGCCGTACACCGACAACACGTGGTTCATGTACTACAACAAGTCCAAGATCACCGAGGATGAGGCCAAGGACTTCGATACCATCCTTTCCAAAGGCCAAGGTCGCGTTCTCCCTGCAGAATTCTTGGTACATCAACGGCTTCTATGATGGCCTGAGCCTGTTCGGCGAGAAGGGCAATGATGCTGACGCAGGCATGGTCTTCCCGAAGGACGGCGCCGATATCACCTCTTATCTGGTTGATGTGGTCGCCAACCCGAACTTCTCCAACGACGATGGCGCTTCCGGCCTCGCAGCCATCAAGGATGGCTCCGCCGACGTGCTGTTCTCCGGTACCTGGTCCGCTAAGGACGTGAAGGAGGCCCTGGGTGACAACTACGCCGCCACCTCTCTGCCGACCTTCACCGTGAACGGCCAGAAGAAGCAGATGAAGTCCTTCGCCGCCACCAAGGCCGCTGCTTACAACCCGAACGCCAAGAACCCGAAGGCCGCCGCTCAGTTCGCGGCTTACCTCGGCTCCACCGAAGCTCAGAAGCTGCACTACGAGATGCGCGCCATCCCGCCGACCGACAAGTCCCTGTCTGATCTGACCACCGACGACGTCGCAGCCAAGGCCCAGGCCGACACCATGGCCAACACCGCCCTCCTGCAGTCCGGTCTGTCTGGCATGAACGATTGGTGGACTCCGGCCGAAACCTTCGGCAAGGCCCTGGTCAACAAGGAAATCACCAAGGACAACGCTGCCGCCAAGTACCAGGATTGGGTCAAGCAGGCCGGTGGCAAGATCGCTGAGTGAAATCAGTAATTCTAAAAATCCAATAACTGAAGAATGCAGGTGGTTGGCACTGCCAAATCCCCCCAGCCATCCTGCAGCTTTGAGAGACGCTTCGAGTCGCGGTGTCTCTCTCCACTTTGCATAGTGGCTCACTCCTCCTCCGAGCTTTGCATTCCCGGGCAAGGTTTTTAAATTCTCCTTCCCCTTGTCCGGGAGCAAAGCTTTTTTTATCTTTCAATATCCATATGAGAGGGCAGTCGAAATGACAGCAACAACTCTTTCCCCGCGGGAGATGAAGCGCCTTCGGAAGCAGGGTGCTGATTATGTTTCTCCGTCGCCTTACACGGTAAGGGCGGCGTTCCGGCGTGGTGACCTGTTCACTAAGCTTTCCGCAGTGGTGTTTGGTCTTGGCGATATCGTGCGCAAGCAGTATGTCAAGGGCATTGCCATGCTGGCGCTGGAAATCGCATACTTCGTGTTCATGGCAATCAATGGTGTGGACTATCTTTCCAAGTTGCCGACCTTGGGCACCAATGCAGGCGGCAAGAAGCTGGTCGACGGCTTCTGGGTCTACACCGAACCTGACCGTTCCGTGGTCATCCTGTTGTACGGTGTCGCCACTCTGGTTATCACCGCTGCCTTCATCGGCCTGTGGGTCATGTCCGTGCGCTCTGCATACAAGTCCCAGGTGCTGCTCGAGGAGAACGGCAAGGCTCCGAGCTTCATGGACGATGTCCGCGAGCTGCTCGATGCCAAGGCTCACGTCCTGCTGATGTTCCTGCCCACGCTGGGCATTGCCGTGTTCACTGTGCTTCCGTTGATCTTCATGATTTCCATGGCATTCACCAGCTATGACCACAAGCACCTCGTGCTGTTCCACTGGGTCGGCTTTGAGAACTTCGCCAAGGTCTTCTCCAACAGCGGCGGCACCGTTAACGCCGCACTGTTCGGACGCGTGCTGGTGTGGACCTTGGTCTGGGCCTTCTTCGCCACCTTCCTGAACTTCTTCTTCGGCATGTTCGTGGCCATGATCATCAACCGCAAGACCACCCATTTCAAGGGGTTTCTGGCGTGCCTGCTTCTCCATGTCCATCGCCGTTCCGCAGTTCGTGTCCCTGCTGGTCATGCACACCATGCTCCAGCCGCAGGGGTGCGGTGAACCGCATGCTGCAGACGTGGGGTTGGATTGACGGCCCGCTGCCGTTCTTCACCGACGCCACTTGGGCCCGTGTCACCGTAATCGTCATCAACCTGTGGGTCGGTATTCCGTACACCATCATGCAGATCACTGGTATTCTGCAGAACATTCCGGCCGATCAGTATGAGGCGGCGAAGATCGACGGTGCCAACTGGTGGCAGATCTTTACTAAGATCACCATGCCGTACATTATCTTCGTGCTCACCCCGTATCTGATTACCACCTTCACGGGCAATGTGAACAACTTCAACGTCATTTACCTGCTGTCCGTCGGCGATCCTACGCCATTGGGCGATTCCGCAGGCTCCACTGATTTGCTTATTACCTGGCTGTACAAGCTGACCGTGGACAAGCAGGATTACAATCTCGGTGCCGTGATCGGCATCATGACCTTCGTCGTGTTGGCCATCGTTTCGCTGATCACCTACCGCAATTCCGGCTCCTATAAGAATGAGGAGGCATTCCGATGAGCAACAAGCATTCCGCAACCAAAGTGGAAAGCCACGGCCTTCTGCACGACCAGAAGATCCGCCGTATCACCGGCGACGTGTTCGCCCACTTGTTCCTGGCCATTCTGGCCGTCATCTGGCTCGTCCCAATCGTATGGGTGTTCGCGGAGTCGTTCAATAAGAACACCGCCCCGTACACCAGCTCCTTCTTCCCGAAGGAGTGGACTCTGGACAACTATAGGGTGCTGTTCACCGACCGCAACGTGTTGGACTTCCCGAAGATGTTCGGCACCACGTTCATCATCGCCTGCTTCACCTGTGCGATTTCTCTGATCTTCGTGCTCTCTGTGGCATACTGCATGAGCCGTATGCGTTTCCGTGTGCGCAAGACTTTCATGAACGTTGTGCTGATTCTTGGCATGTTCCCGGGTATCATGGCCGTCACCGCCATCTACTTCATCTTGAAGGCCTTGGGCCTGTCAAGCGGCACCATGACGACCGTGGCGTTGATTCTCGTGTACTCCGCCGGTTCCGGCGCTGGCTTCTACGTGATGAAGGGCTATATGGACACCATTCCGACCTCGCTGGACGAAGCCGCCCTGCTCGACAGTTGCACCCGTTTCCAGGTGTTCCATAAGATCATCATCCCGATCTGCAAGCCCATGATCGTCTACCAGGCCATCATCGGCTTCCTGACCCCGTGGCTCGACTTTGTCATGGCCAAGGTGATCTGCCGTACGCAATCCAACTACACCGTGGCATTGGGCCTGTGGCTCATGCTGCAGAAGGAATATATCCAGAACTGGTTTGCCCGCTTCGCCGCGGCCGCGGTCGTGATCTCCGTTCCGATCGCCATCCTGTTCATTGTGATGCAGCGCTTCTATCAGGAGTCCATGTCGGGCTCCGTGAAGGGCTAAAGAAAGGCAAAGGATATGACGCTCGTAGACAACTTTGCACAGCCGAACACGAGCGTCGCCGAACCGTTCCCGCTTTGTTTGGAACGGCCTCTGGGTGCCGTGGTTGCTCAATCCGGCACCCAGTTCGCTCTCTGGGCTCCTTCCGCACAAAAGGTGACCCTGAGACTGTTCTCGCGTGGCTCCATGGGGGAAAGCGGCGACGCTCTGATTGGACAGTACACGATGCGTCCGGAATCCGATGGTTCCTGGACGTACGATTTCGCCGACAACATGCACGGCGTGTATTACGACTTTTTGATCGAACGCGATTGCGGTTCCGTCGACCGCATCGCCGACCCGTGGGCGCGCGGGGCCGGTGTGAACGGCCGGCGCAGCATGGTCGTGGACTTCAGCCGCACCAATCCGGATGGTTGGTACCGCGACCATATGCCGGACGTGCCGCTTGCGCAGACGGTGGTCTGGGAAACCCATGTGGGCGATTTCAGCAATGATCCCGCCGGCGGTTTCCCCGAATCGCATCGGGGCAAGTATCTGGCGTTCACCGACGACGGTACGTCTCTGGACGGGCATCCCGACTTTCCCACGGGCATCGCATATCTCAAGAAACTTGGCGTCACCGCGGTGCAGCTCATGCCGATTTACGATTTCGGTTCCGTGGACGAAGAGACCTGCGATCGCTACAACTGGGGGTACGATCCGGTCAATTACAACGTGCCGGAAGGCTCGTATTCCACCAATCCGTTCGACGGGTCGGTGCGCATCCGCGAAGTGAAGCAGATGGTGCAGGCGCTGCACAACGCCGGCATCAAAGTGATCATGGACGTGGTCTACAACCACATGTTCTCGCCCGATAATTGGTTTGAGCGGTCGGTGCCGGACTATTTCCTGCGCCGTAAGCCCAACGGCGCGCTGGCCAACGGATCCGGCTGCGGCTGCGATATGGCCACCGAACGCAAGATGTTCCGCCGGTTCATCGTGGAATCCGTGACGTTCTGGGCGCGCGAATACCACATGGACGGCTTCCGTTTCGACCTGATGGGTCTGATTGACGTGGACACCATGAACGCCGTGCGCGCCGCGCTGGACGAGATTCCCGGCCGTGGACGCGACATCCTCATGTACGGCGAACCGTGGTCCGCGGGCGCCACCGCGCCGCTGCCCAGCGACACCGTGCTGGCTGACAAGTCAGGCCTGTCGAAGCTTGACAGTCGCATCGGCCACTTCTGCGACACCACGCGAGACACCATCAAGGGCCATGTGTTCTTCTCGGACCGCCCGGGTTATGTGAACGGTGGCATGCACGAGAACGTAGCGGCTGTGCGTGAGGCCGTGGACGCGTGGCGTCGCGGCAAACATTCGGAAGGAGTGGCAGGTCAGGTCATTCAATACGTGTCCGCGCACGACGACCTCACGCTGTGGGACAAGTTGTGCGCGAGCTTTGCGGCTGGTTCGTTGGGCAGCACCGTGGCCGAAGGCGTTAACGAAAATACCGTGGATGTGCCAAAAGTCATGTATGACGCCGATTTCTCGGCGGAAGGGCTGGCCGGTGTCGGTCCGCAGATTGCGGCCGCGCTGACCGACGTGATGGACGCCAACAAGCTGGCTGTGGGTATCACGCTTACCTCCGCCGGCATCCCGTTCATGCTGTCCGGCGAGGAGTTCGCACGTACCAAATTCGGCAGCTCTGATTCTTACGATTCCGCCAAAGAGCTTAACTGGCTCGATTGGAACCGTGCATGGCAGAAGCGCGATTTGATTGAGTATTACGCGAAGTTGATTGCATTGCGCAAGTCTGATCCACAGTGGTTCGACGGCAATCGCAATATCGTCGATACGGAAGGCGACGAACTCGTGTTCCGCGTCGGCGATTATCTGATGGCCGCCAATCCAGGCAGACACGTCGGCGTTATTGACGTGGCCGTAACGGGTTTGGAACCGATTGGCGGAATACGGAGATACTGGTGTGGTCTCGGCTCGTCCGTCAGTCCGGTGGAAGGCAATGTGAGCGCAGGTGATGGCGATTATTTGATTGTTCCACCGCATACGTTTGCAATCTGGCGGTTGCAGTAATACTCTCAGTAGGGAAGCTACAAAACGGCGACCGCAAAGCTGCGGTTGCCGTAACAGATACGGCAATGGGGCAGGAAAACCAGAAAGGATACGACAGTGGGAATCGGAGCGCGCAATCCGCGGTACGAGGTGGTGTTTTTCGACCTGTACGGAACGCTGATCGACATTCGTACCGATGAGCAGAGCGAGGCCGCATGGCAGGCGCTGTACGATTGCGTGACCGAATTGGGCGCGCAGTACGAATCCGTCGACGTGATGCGCGACCAGTTCGAAAAGCTCGAAGCCCGCGAAATGGTCCACCAAGCCGACCGTGCAATCGTTCGCAACGGGTGGGACGAATTCGACATCCTGCCGGTCTACCGGTCCCTGCTCATGAATCGCAGCGAGGAAGCGGAAAAGAAACTCGCGCTACCGCAGGCCGCGCTGAAAGCCGCATGGGCGTTCCGCCAAGGCAGCACCAGCCTGTTCCGGCTGTACCCCGGCGCGCTCGACATGATCGAACAACTGCAGGACGCCGGCATGGTCGTGGCGCTGCTGAGCAACGCGCAAGCCTGCTACACACGCCCCGAACTGGAAGAGACCGGCCTTGCCAGCGTACTGGACGACGTGATCATCTCCAGTGAAGAGAAAATCCGCAAGCCCGCACGCGACCTGTACATGCTGGCGCTCGACCGTGAATTCGTGACCGCCAAGCACGCGCTCATGGTCGGCAACGACGAGCGCAACGACATCATCGGCGCCAATTCCGCCGGCCTCGACGCGGCATACTTCCGCACGGAAATTTCACCGGCGGACGACCCGGACGTTTCGGCACATGCGGTATGTTCGTTTACCGGAGCCGACTACGACGGGCTGCTGAAATTCGTGTTGGACGCATAAGGCGCGCGGTGGGCGCTGAGCTTAAATCGCATGGGACGTGCGGGAAGCCGCTGTGGCGTGCGGGAAAGTCGCAAGGAAAAGTCGCAAGTCGTAAAAGGCATACGTGCGTAAGGCGTGCGTAAGGTGCACGTGCCACGTGCGACGCGCGGAAAAATCGCAATAGGAGGACATATGGAAGGCTATGCCGAGCAGGGAGCTCGAACCGATTCGACCGACCAAATCGGATTCGGCGGCGCTCGCCGCAACAGGAAAAAGCGTCGCGGACTGACGGTGTTCCAACTTAAGGTCATCGGCGCGGTGGCGTTGGCCTTGTCCGCCGGCAGCACCACCATCGTGCCGCTGTTCTTCGGCTCCGATACCAACAATATGACGTCGCTGACGGCGATGGTCCTGAGCGAAGTGGTGTCCTGGTTCGCCATTCCGATCTACGCGTGGCTGCTGGTGCAGGGTTTCCGTGAAACGCACAGCCGGGTCGCGTACGGCCTGCAGCTGTTCATTCTCGCCGTGGTGTGCGAGGTGCCGTACGACCTCGCCACATCGCATAAGGCTTTCGACCTGGGCTCGCAGAATCCCGTTTTCGGCCTGTTCGTTGCGTTTGTTGTGCTTGCCGCGCTCGATTGGGTGGCGTCGCGCTATCAGAAGGTCATGAAGGTGCTGTTGTCGGTCGGACTGGTGGTGATTGGTCTGCTGTGGGACCTGCTGCTGCGTATCGGCCTACGCCAGCACATGATGAGCATCGGTTCGGTGACGCTTGGCTTCGTGCTGATTTTCGCTCTGATGCGCCAGTATGAGAATTCGATGATGTTCACGGCCGGCCTGTTCGGCGCCGTGATGATGATCGCGCCGGGCGTGGGCGTGGCGTTCGTGCACTACTACAACGGCAAGCTGGGCTATAAGCATCAGTGGACGAAATGGGCTTTTTACGCGGTTTACCCGGTTATTTTGATAATTTGTGCGATTTGTGCAACACTGGCGTGATTTTTGACAACGTTCGCAGTATGATGGAAACAGATTGAGAGAGCATCGCCGCTCAAGCGAGTGTTTCCAAGGCTGGGAACGTTTGTGATTATGATGCAGAAACCGCAAAGGGGTTGAGAGATGGATAGAGCAGGCATTCGCGAGGTGGCCAAGGCCGCGGGTGTGTCGATTTCCACGGTGTCGCGCGCGTTCACGCGGCCGGAACTGGTGTCCGAACGTACGCGCCGCAAGGTGCTGGAAACGGCGGACAAGCTTGATTTCAACATCTCCCGTTCCGCCACGTCGCTGAAATCCGGCCAATCGTACCGTGTGGCGATGCTGATGAATGAAGAGATCACTAGCTGGTTCAATACGGAAGTGTTCGCTGGAATCGAATCCGTCATGCATAATGCCGGGTATGACGTATCGCTGTTCCAACATGTCGACACGGCCGAGAATCGCAAGGAATTCTTCACGAATCTGCCCGTCCGCCGCAACGTGGACGCCGTATTCGTAACGTCGTTCGGCGTGGAGCCGAAGGAAATCCAGCAGCTCAAGCGCATCCACGTACCGATTATTGGCATCAATACGCCGACGCAAAACGGCTTCGACGCCACCATCTCCATCGACGATGAGGACGGCATGTTCACCGCCGCCCAGCATCTGATCAATCTGGGGCACAAGAATATCGTGTACGTGTGCTCCGATGCGGTCGATTCCATTAATTCCTCCATCGATGCGCGAGGACAGGGCTTCATCCGCGCCTGCAAGACGATGGGGGCCTCCCATGACTTCAAGTGGCGCGTCGTCTCTGTGCCGCGTGGCAAGACCTTCGCCGACTCGGCGTTGACCGCGCTGCTTGCGTTGGACGAGTTCCCGGACGCGATCTGCTGCCAGATGGATATGATGGCGATTCCGCTGGTGTTGCGTTTGGAACGTTACGGCCACCACACGCCGAGTGACTATTCGATTATCGGCTTCGACGATTCGCCGTACGCCGACACTGTGAACCTGACCACCATGCGCCAGGATCCGTATGCGATGGGTCGCGCGGCCGCACAAAAGGCCATGAAGCTTATCGAAGGCAAGCCGCTTGAGAACGCGCATGAGATTGTGCGCGCCCAGCTCGTACTACGCGGCACCGATTCCGTGTACGGCACTGGCCGCTGAGAGCCGAGTCTCATTACCCTTCCGCAGCCCGTCAATGCCGACGGGCTGATTGTGATGGCCTGGGGTGGATTGATAAGGGATACCCCCACTGTAGTCACGGTGTGTGGCATACGTTTTCAGGAAAAAAATGAAACAATTTGCAGTGATGTGTTTCATGACACGCCAATCGGGGGCTGATGAATGATGAATTTCATTCAATGATCAGCATGTGTTTTTTGATTTTGCAATCGTTGACAAACCGTTGAATATCAGGCTTTAAAGCGTTGTCCCCGTGAGAGGGGACGAAAAAACGTATCGGGGGAGGGGGTGTGGGTTCTTTCTGTTTCATTTTGTTTTCATAACTGCAAAGGTTATCATAGTAAACCGTAGGTCAGAGAAAAAGGGAAAACAGAGGTTTCCGGCTGTGTTGCCGGAGATGGGAACAGCGCAGAAGCTATACGTAAAACAGAAGTGATAACGGCATTATGCAAAGGATATCAACCCTCGAGTTGAGGGACTCAGAAGGGTGAACACTTTGCGGATAGGGGACAAGATGAGGCAATGGCGTAATGGTGTCGGCAACGCACCACGACACTATGCAGGAACGCGATCGGCAACCGGTCGCGTGCTTTCGCGTACCCGCTCCCTGACCGCCGCCGCCATAGCGGTAGCCATGATGGCCACCGTAGCAGTAACTTCCCTCCTCCCCACCTACAATGCCAAAGCTGACGAAAGTCGCAATGACGGCGCAATCTGCACACCTACCACAGAACCGTTAGGCGATCAGACCTCCGGCAGCGGTAACGATGAAGGTATCGCTACTTTCGTTGGCGGTGACATGTATGTAGGTGGCAAGAAGTCGGGCATTACTTCTGCCAATAACAACAATGCGCCTGAGGGTTCTTACGCTGTTGAGGCCGAAGGCTTGACCGCTGTGAACGGAAAGCTTTTGCTTCATCCAATGAAGCAGGCTTGGAACATCTGGAATAAGGATGGCTCATTCAATCGTTCGCGTGGTTTTCGTTGGGGCATCGTCGGTTTTGGTTCGCAGTTCCGTCCGAAGGACGGTTCGACTGTGCTTTCGGTTGGCGGCAATAGCACCAATTCCGAGTTGAATTGGTTCGGTGGTGCTCAGGGCTGGACGGATGACGCTAATCAGGGATCCAGCTGGCTTGGAACCGGAGCGGGGAATGGCGCTACCGGCGAGACGAATGACCATAACTTTAACGCGAACATTGCTGGTAATCAGACCACAGTGCAAAGCCGCAACACTTGGAAGAACGGTGAACAGTATTCCGTGTACGACATGGGCGGCAACGGCAAAGTCAACTGGAATCAGAGCAACACCGTTATTTCCGGAGTGAAGAACCCCTCGACGGGTTCGGATTACACATATTCCGAATATAAGAATTATGTGACTACGCTGTCTGGCAAGCTCGCGAAGATTTCCTCCAGCAACACTGTTACGAAGGGCAATGAGGATAATTACACAGGCAAACGTTATTCATACAGCTACAACACTTACGCAAACAACGTTTACCGGTTCGATATTGAGAACAACTCCCGTCAGACGGAAATCACGCTGACCGGCGATGGCAAAGACGAGTTGCAGGTGTTCAATTTAGACGCATCAAAGCTGAATAGCATTGGTGATGCCGGCGTGGTGTTCAACTTCAAGAACATCTCCGACAATGCTTCGGTCGCCATCAACATCAACGGTAATGGCAATGATGTGAAGTTCCGTAATGGCTGGCAGTTCAAGTGGAACGACGTTGATATCTCCGACGGCTACGTCATGATGAATTCGACGGGCACAAACCGCTACAACAATACGCATGGGCAGGAGTACGTCAAGCGCGCAAGCCAGCTGATGTGGAACTTCTATAACACCAATACCCTTACGATTCTTGGTGGTAAGGGGTCGGGGCGCATCAACACCGGCTGGTACAAGGATCAGAAGCATGGCGACAAGGAAGACTGGTATGGCGTCAATGTAACTGATGATCCGTCTGCCGCATGGATGGGTTCCGTTATGGTAACGGGCAATGATTTTGGTGCCAAGGGCAATTTCCAGTCGCATGTCTCCACTAATGGTCGTGTGTGGACTACTGGCGATTTTGAAATGTACAACAAGGATGTCGTTACCACAAACAGCGGCAATTTCGTCAACGCCGAAGGCAAATATTCCACCTCTGCAGTGGATATGGATCAGGAACGTCATAACCTGTCTTGGTATGGGCAGATGACCACCTCCTGCGCCGCAATCAAGTGGGATAAGGTCGATGCCGAGGGCAAAGCCCTGAAAGGTACTTCGTGGACGGTGTACGGCACGAGGGATAATGCCATGAATGGCACGAACCCCATCACCACGGTTGCCGATGGCGGCTGGAATGATGCGGATGATGCGGATAACGGTAGCGTCACTTTGGGCAGTCTCGCAAAGAAGGCCACATACTACCTGAAGGAAAGCGGTACCGGCAGCAGCCAGTATGCGTTGAACACGAACATCTATCGCATCGTCACGCACGACAGTACGGATACCGTTTCAACCATCGACAAGGTGTACAGCGCTACTGGCGCTGAAATCACCGATGACACCGCCAAGCAGCTGCACAATGGCGCCATTGTCAACGTGAGTGCCGGTACTTCCATCGCATGGTCGAAGGTTGACGCAGAAGACCAGAACACGTTGCTCGCGGGTTCCACTTGGGAATTGACCAAGAAGGGCGATCCCGACCAGTCGTGGACTATTACGGATGATGATTCCGACAGCGAAATCGCAAACATCGTGGTCAAGATCAATGAAACTGAAGTTAGTTCGTGGAGCTTCACGAATTCCACTCCGGTAAGCATTTCTTATGTTGCCGTGGATAAGGATGGCAAGGAGCTCGCCACGAAGGTGCAGTGGAAGTCCGAAAGCCCTGCCGTTGCAGGCATTGCCAGCGATGGCACGCAGTTGCAGCCGTATAGCAACGGCACTACGAACATCGTGTTCACGGCCGGCGACAAGACTGTGACGTTCCCGGTTATGGTAACCGGCGTAACCGTGGTGGGCTCGGTCAGCATTGACAAATACACCGAAGGTCAGGAAATCAGCTTGGAACAGGGCAAGACCATGACGCTGACGGCTACCGTGGCGCCTGAAGGCAACACGGTGAACTGGACTTCGAGCAATACGGATGAGGTTTCCGTAACTCCTACGACCGGCACCATTGTCAGGGTGACCGCCAATCGGGTGACCTCGGGCTATGTGACCATCACCGCCACCGAGCAGCATAGCCGGGAGAAGGCCACCCTGAAGATCAAGGTGACGGAGCCGATGGTTTCCGTGTACTTCAAGAAGTCGAACGTGCAGTGGAACGACTATTGGCTGAAATATAAGAAGAGCACGGACAGCAATAACTGGAGCGGCGATGTGCAAAGTTCCAGCGCGTGCGGTGACTATGTGCGTTTCCAGCTGCCGAAGAGTTCTGTTACAACAAATTACCAGTTCTATCTTGGCAATGCTAAAGGGTTCGATCTGCCCAATGACGATAAGTACACCGCCGCGGATCACGGTATGTTTACCTTTACGGGTAAGGATGTTCAGGTTGTGGAGGCGTGGAATGATTTCCAAAAAGAAACAGTCCCCTCCGGCTGCACGGTGACCAGCGCATACGTGGAGAATCGTTCCCATCGTTCCGCGGTGAAGAATGCAGTGTTCTACGATCAGCCGGTGGTGCGCGCTATTACCAACACGACTGCCAAGGCAGCTGACACGCGGCAGGATGAGGATCCGAAGGGCGGCCAGTTCAAGGTGTCCGATCTTACGAATGGCACCTACACGCTGAAGGAAATCAACGCCCCGAACGGTTTCGACGCCAGCAAGGCGAAGACCTACACCATCGTTATCAAGAATGGGCAGGTCACGAGCTCCGATCTTCCCGAAAAGGTCGAGAACCCGCGTCTTACCGGCAAGGCGACCTGGCAGAAGACCGACGATTCGAGTGAACTGAAGCTGCTGGCCGGTTCCGAATGGAAGCTGTACAAGACCAAGAACTTCTCGTGGGACGCCAACGGCAACGCCGAATACACGGAAGGTGATAGCGCCACGCCTATCGCAACCATCAAGGATTGCGTGAATAGCAGTGAGAAGACCTGCTCCGCGCAGACGGAATGGTATACGGATCGTGATGGCGACGCCGGTAAGTTCTCCATCGTTGGTCTTGAGTGGGGTGAATACCAGTTAATCGAGTCCAAGGCTCCTGACGGGTACAACATCGATACGACTCCGCACGTGTTCCGCATCGGGCCGGCCGAAGGCGCGAACGTGAAAGGCACGTGGTACACGTTTTCCGGTTTCAAGCCGGAGACTACCGCCGACTATCAGAAGTCTGCCGCATTCACCGTTGACGGTGGTTCCATTACCAACACCCCCGGCGTCGTTCTGCCTGGTACAGGCGGCGAGGGAGTAAACAAGATGTACGCTGCGGGATTCCTCGCAGTGGCGATTGCCGTGGCCGGTCTGGCCTTGAGCCTCAGGAGGCGGCAATGATGAACTCGTCTAGGGCAGGGGGGCTGGACCGTAGCGTAGCGACCCAATGCCCACTAGGCAATAACTGAACACACATAACTGAAGATTCAAGATTTCAAACAAGAAAGAAAGGGAGAACAATGAATAAGGTTCTCAAAGGCCTCGTCGCTGTGGCAGCCACCGCGGCAATGGCCGTCGCCGGTTTCGCCGGTGCCTCCACCGCCATGGCGGCTGAAAACAACTACGACATCACCGTGCCGACGACCGACACGCACACCTACTCCGTGTACCAGGTCTTCACCGGCGATCTGAGCGAAGGCACGCTGAGCAATATCAAGGCCGGCCAGAACTTCAACAAGAACAATACGGCGAACAAGTCCGCTGCCGATGCTGCTGCTGAGATTGCTCAGGGTACTTATGCTGACAACACGGCAAAGCTGGCAGCCATCACCCCGTACGTTGATTACGGCCCGGTGACCGTGAACCGTAAGGCCGACAAGCCGACCTTCGAAAAGAAGGTCAAGGACGTCAACGACTCCACTGGTGATAAGACCAACTGGCAGGATTCCGCCGATTACGATGTGAACGACGAAGTGCCGTTCCAGCTGACCGCTACCCTGCCGACGAACGAAGCAGACTTCGCAGCCTACAAGACCTACAAGCTGGTCTTCCACGATCAGCAGTCCGCTGGCCTGACCTTCAATAAGAAGTCCGTGGTCGTCAAGTACGGCGACAAGACTCTTGGCGCTGGCTCCTACACTGTCACTGAGAATCCCGAAGATAAGGACACCTTCGACATCACCATCGCTGACGCGAAGGCCGTCAAGGATGCTGAAGACAACGCAATCACCGTTGCCGCCGGTGGCAAGTTCACCGTCGAATACACGTCCACGCTGAACGAGAACGCTGTGATCGGCTCTACGGGCAACCCGAATGAGGCTTCCCTTGAGTTCTCCAACAACCCGAACGTTGGCGGCGAAGGCGAAACCGGCAAGACCCCGACCGACAAGGTCATTGTGTTCACCTACCAGCTGGACATCAACAAGACCTTCAACGGTGGCACCCCGGCTGAGAACGATCTGCCGAAGTTCAAGCTCTACAAGTTCGATAGCACCACGAACGATTACACCATTGACCGTGGCGAGGTGACCATCACCAAGACCGAGGGCGGCAAGTACACCGCTTCCTTCAAGCGCGTTGATGACGGCAAGTACAAGCTCGTGGAAACCAAGACTCCGGCAGGCTTCAACACCGCCGCCGACACGCTCTTCGAAATCACCGCTGACCATGACGTCGAGTCTGGCAACCCGCAGCTTACGGTGCTCAAGATCAACACCACTGCCGGCAACACCACTACCGGTACGGTTACCGCCGATGTTGTGAACCAGAAGGGCTCCAACCTCCCGTCCACCGGTGGCATGGGCACCGTGCTGCTGTACGTGGCTGGCATCGCCGTGTTCGTGCTTGCTGGCGCGACCCTGGTGATGGCTCTGCGTCGTCGCAATGCCTGATCCTCCGGATTCCATAAGAATCTGAAGTAACCATGCGAAACCCGTGAGCCGCGTTGACGCAAGTCAGCAGCGGCTCACGGGAATCGCAATACATAATTTAAAAACTAAAAATTAAATAATAACTGAACCCACATATGCTGGGCTGGACCACCTCAATCCCTTGTACACTGCCTAATTTTCTTGAGTATCCAGCCTGGCTCCATATATTTTCCGGTTTGCCGTTGGGGGCGAATCAAACATGCTTACTTTCCAATCCACAGAAGAGGGGTCGGCAATGAAGGAACGCACGATCGCAAGCCGCGTCATCGCCGCATGCTGCGCAATCGCCGCCACATTCGCCGCGGCAGCCTGTGCATTCACTACTCGCGATGCCGTCGCGGCGCCAACAACAGACTCTGCCAGCGGCAGCATCGCCATTTCGTATCAACATAAAAGCTCGGATTCCGAAACGTCCGACGACTCAGCTGACTTCGCCATTTCGGACGCCAGCTTCAACCTCTACAAAGTCGGGCAGATTCCAGCCAGCGGCGGCGCCACCTTCGAACCCGTCGCACCGTTCACCGACTCCACCGCCTACCCCGTCGACTGGTCGAAGATGACCGGCAAGGACGCGCAGGTGTGGCGAGACATGGCCAACACGCTCGCCGGACTCATCGCGGTGAACAAGCCCGACGCCACGGCAACCGGCGTCACCAACACCTCCGGGCATCTGACCTTCACCGGACTGTCCGACGGCCTGTACTTGGCCGTGTCCGACAGCGTTGACGTGAAGGTCGCCAACGCCTCCGGAAAGAACCAGACATGGACGTGCTCTTCCGGCAGCATGCTCGTCGCAGTGCCCGAAGACGGCGTCTCCGGCGGGTCGCGTGTGCTGAGTATCGAACCGAAAACCGAATGTGTGGCGCAACCGCCGAAAACCGTGGAACGCACCGTGCGCAAAATCTGGAATGACCGGAACAATTCCGACGGCAAGCGCCCCGAATCCATCACCGTGAAACTCCTGCGTGACGGCGAGCCCGTGGAAAACGTGAAGCTGAACGAGTCCAACAAGTGGACGCATTCGTGGACAGCGCTCGACGCGGACCACGAATGGACCGTGGTCGAAGCGGCGGTGCCCGACGGCTACACCACCATCTCCGATGTGGAAGGCGACTCCACTGAAATCACCAACACGCACACGCCACCCACCACGCCGGACCAGCCGCACACCGGCGCCGACGTGCAGCAGGCCGCTTGGATTGCCGTGGCCATCTTGGGCGCGGGCTTGGTGCTGCTGATCGTTGCCAAGACGGCTTTGCGGAAGCGGGCGTAGCATAAATAACGTGACGGATGAATCGGACGCCAAGCCAGCTGCGCAAGTCGAATTGGATGCGCAGGTTAAACCGGGTGCGCAGGTTAAACCGGCTGCCAAGCATAAGAAATCGAATGCGCTGCTCAATGTGATGATTGCCATTTCCGCAATCGCCATGATCGGCGCGCTGGGCCTCATCGCGTATCCGACATTCAGCGACTGGTGGAACCGCATGCACCAGTCATACGCCGTAGCAGGCTACGTGGAACAAACCAAAGACATGTCCGGCGCCGAACGCAAAGCCATGCTGAAAGCGGCGCACGAATACAACGAACGGCTCGCCGCGAACGGCGACCGGTGGCACATGACCGACGCACAGAAGCGCGAATATGATGAAACGCTCGACGTGACCGGCACCGGCATCATGGGGTACGTGACCATACCGCGCATCAAAGTGAAACTGCCCGTATACCACGGCACCAGCGACGGCGTACTGCAGATAGCCGCCGGGCATCTGGCCGGAACCTCGCTGCCAGTAGGCGGAGCGACCACGCATGCGGTGGTCTCCGGACACACCGGACTGCCATCCGCGCGACTGCTCACCGGCCTCGACGAACTGAAAAAAGGCGACACGTTCGCATTCCACGTGCTCGACCAAACGTACACGTACAAAGTGGACCAGATCTCAGTGGTGCTGCCGAGCGAAATCAGCAAACTGAATATTGAGTCCGGGGCCGATTACGCGACGCTGATCACGTGCACGCCGTACGGTGTCAACTCACACAGGCTGCTCGTGCGAGGGCACCGAATTCCGAATCCGAAAGTGCCTGATTCCACGCAGTATGACGAGCCGGGGGGAGATGACGGCTGTGGCGGCTGCGGTGGTCGGACTGCTCGTGTTTGTGGCTGGCTGCGCTTTTGTGGGGCTCGCGCGGCTATGGCGACGCTCCTGGATTGTGCGGCACGGGTTGTGCGCCGGGGCCGGCGCGCGCCATTCGTCTGGTGTTCGGGGGTAGTGTCTAGCCTAGCGCCGCCGCAGGCCGGTGACATCGCTTCTCCGGTGTGCGGGGGTGTGCGTCTGGTCGTGCTTGGTATGTGGTGCGTGGTGTTTGTGTGCTTGTGGTACGTGTTGCGTTTCAGTGTGTGTACTTGTGTTTGCGTGCGTGTGCATGTCTGATGTTGCGCAGGGGTGTTGTTGCGGTGCGCATATGGCCTGAATCGTGCTGAAGCATGGGTTGTGAGCGGATGGGGGTATTATTCTGGATGTTTCGGGCTGTTTTGATGTTGGGTGGCCTCCCCTTTTGCTCACGACTTGTGAGTTGGGCTGGTTTTGCTTGTCTGTGAGCGGATGGGGGTGTGTTTCGGGTTGGTTTGGGTGCTTTTGATGCCCCTTTTCGCTCATGACTTGCGATTTTGCCGGTCCGCGCGCGGTCGTGTGCGTACGGGGGTGTGTGCAATGGGTCTTGCGTGGGTGTGGGCGTGCGGGTGTGCCGGTGTAGGCGTGGGTGTAGGCGTGCGGTCGTGGTTTTGGCTGGGTATCTGGCTTATAGATGGCGGATTCGGCCGGGCGTCCGGTGGTATCTCGCTTATAGGTGGCGGGTCGGTTTGGGCAATAGGTCGTTAGGGGGGTAGCATGCATGCCCCCTAGATGTCTTGTTTCCGCAAGGGGCCGCCATCTATAAGCGAGATACCATCCGTCGATCCCGCGAATCCGCCATCTATAAGCGAGAAAGCGCGTGAACCGGGCGCTGCGGCGGCGAAATCGCAAAATTATGGAATCGGCTGATTACTGCGCGCGGCAGGTGGGTAGTATCGGGCGCGGAAGACGTGGAAGGAGCTGCCATGTGTGATGAAGGGGAAACTGCGGATCGGGCGGATGCCGTACGAACGGAATCGCAAAAGATGGAATCGCGAGCGGGGGAGACGGCGCTTGATGGGTCGGCGCGCAGCATCATCGTGCTGATTGTGGTCGGCATGTTGGTGGGCGTGCTGTCGGGCACGTTCGGCATCGGCGGCGGCACGGTGATCGTGCCCGCGCTCGTCTGGCTCGGCCTGTCGCAACGCAACGCGGCCGCCACGTCCACGCTGGCGATCGTGCCGACCTCCATTTCCGGCGTCATTTCGTACGCGACCGGCGGGCACGTCGACTGGCTCGCCGCAGCTCTGCTGTTCTGCGGCATGTTCATTGGCGGACAGATCGGCAGTTGGCTGCTGTCACGGCTGCCGGAATTGGTGCTGCGGTGGATTTTCGTGGCGTTTCTCGTGTTCGTGGTGATCAATCAGGTGAGTTTTGTGCCGTCGCGCGACCACCAGATCGTCATGAGCGTAACGACCGGCATCTGCCTGGCGTTGCTGGGCGTGATCATCGGCACGTTGGCGGGACTGCTGGGCATCGGGGGTGGTGCGCTTGCGGTGCCGTCGCTGTCGATGCTGTTTGGCGCGTCCGACCTGATTGCGCGCGGCACTTCGCTGCTGGCGATGTTTCCGAATTCGATCACGACCAGCGCGGCGAACTTGAAGCGCAAGCTAGCGCATGTGAAAACCGCGCTGATTATTGGCGTGACGGCGGCTGTGACCGCGCCGCTCGGCACGTGGATTGCGGGGGAGGTTTCGCCACGAGTTGGGGCGATTATGTTCGCCTGCTATCTGTGCGTGCTGCTGGTGCGGTCCGTGTTCGTGGCCGTAAAGGCCACGCGCGCGGCGCGGGTTGCGCGGGGCTGAGTGGCGCGGGCATTTTTCCCAGTGGCTGGATGATTTAGTCGCGTGAGTGGTGCGTCAGAGGTGGTTTTTATCCAGTCACTGGGATTTTTGGCGTGTGAGTGGGGTCTGAGAGGTTGGATTTATCCAGCCAGTGGGGGATTTTGGCTTGTGGGGTGCGGTGGGGGTGTTGTTTGACGGAATATGGCGATTTTATTGGCCGTATTCCCCCTGTTCATGCGGTGGATATGTTGCGGTCATCATATGGCGATGAGTGTTCATCTGCCGTTCTTCTGTAGTGCGGTGTGCGTTGGCTTGCGGCGCATAGCGTGGGCGGTGGCATCGAAAGATCCAAGCAATGCAGCCGCGGAAAGGTTCCGCGCAGCCGGAAAACATGGTCGAAACGGGCGTTACCTAACGGGCGCAACCGAAACGGCAGGTTGGACGGCACGGAAGAAACTGCATGGAAGAAAGAAGAAACATGAGCAAGCACAAGGCTCTCACGGGCGCAATCGCGGCCCTCGCCTCCGTCGCAACGCTCGGCGCGCTCGCCGCACCGGCGCTCGCAGCTGACACCACCTACAGCCCCAACGGCAAGCCGGTCTCGGAACTCGCCAAGCATGGCGGCGCGCAGCGCATCGCCACCATCGGCAACAAGAACGCGAAGAACGTCGTCCTGTTCCTCGGCGACGGCATGGGCGATTCGGAAATCACCGTCGCCCGCGACTATCTGAAGGGCGCCAACGGCCACTTCGAAGGTCTCGACGCGGTCGGCCAGCCGAGCGCGCTCGGCGACGTGCAGGCGGGCACCGGCCAGTACACGACCTTCTCGGTCGGCAACGGCAGCAAGGACAGCGCCGTCGGCAAGGATGGCGACGGCAAGCTGGTCGCCAACCCCAATCCGGGCAAGCTTACCCCCGTAACCGATTCCTCCGCATCCGGTTCCGCATGGGCCACCGGCACCAAGACCTACAACAACGCCGTTGACGTTGATATTTACGGCAATCCGCAGCTGAACCTCTTCGAGCTGGCCAAGGCGGCCGGCAAAGCCACCGGCAATGTGACCACCGCCGAAATCCAGGATGCTACCCCGGCCGTGCTGGAATCGCATTCGTCCGAACGTGCCTGCTACGGCCCACAGGGCAAGACCGACGGCACGTCCAACAATGCCTCCAAGCAGTGCCTCATCAACCAGCTCAAGGAGAACGGCGGCATCGGCTCCATCTCCGAGCAGCTGCTCGACACCCGCGCCGACGTAACCATCGGCGGTGGTTCCAAGTACTTCCGTCAGACCGTTCAGGGCGGTGAATACAAGGGCAAGACTGTGTGGGAGCAGGCCAAGGAAATGGGCTTCCAGACCGTCGAGAACGATCCGGCCGCGATGAACGCCCTGCAGTACAAGGACGGCCAGCCAGTGCTCGCCCTGATGAGCGACGGCAACATGCCGACCAAGTTCAACCCGTCCAAGGCCACCGCCAAGGATCCAGCTAAGGACGCCAACCCGACCGTGTGCACCCCGAACGCCGGCTGGCTCGGCAACCAGGGCTCCTCGCTCAAGGACATGACCAAGAAGGCGCTCGATTTGCTGAACGACAACCCGAACGGCCAGAAGAACGGCTTCTTCCTGCAGGTCGAGGGCGCCTCGATCGATAAGCAGGACCACGCAGGCAATGCCTGCGGCCAGATTGGCGAGACCGACGACTTCGACCAGGCCATTGCCTACGCCATGCAGAACGTGGACCTCACGAACACGCTGGTGATCGTCACCGCCGACCACGCGCACACCTCCCAGATTCTCAACGCCCAGCCGGCTTACGCACTGTCCACCGTGCTGAAGACCGCTGATGGCAACAACATGGTCGTCTCCTACGGCACCGCCCAGGACGATTCTCGCGATGCAGACGGCGGCTACAACGGCGGTGACATGGAGCACACCGGCACCCAGCTGCGTATCGCGGCTTCCGGCCCTGGCGCGCAGCGCGTCATCGGCCTGACCGACCAGACCGACAACTTCTACACGATCGCCGGCGCCTTGGGCCTGGCCACTTCCGCAGAATCGCAGAAGGCACTGTCTGACAACGGCACTGTGAAGGTCTCCGCTGCCGACGGCAAGTTCACCGCGGACGTCGACGGCTTCAACGGCGACGCTGTGCTCAGCTACGAGCTGAAGGACAAGAACGACAAGACCGTGGCCGCGTCCGATTCCTCCACTCCGCTCTCCGGCGTGCGCGTCAAGACCGCACAGACCACTCCGATCGCGCTGGACGGCGTGACCGAAGGCTCTGAATACACGCTCACCGTCACCGGCCGCCAGTCCGGCAAGGCTGTGACCGTCGACTTCCAGGCTCCGGCCGCCAACTCCGCTGACAAGAACAACGGCAAGCCGGGCGCTGGCAACGCTGACAAGAACGGCGTAATCGCTTCCGGCAAGGTCAACAACGATACGAAGGCCGGCCCGTTTGGCGCCGCACTGCTCGGCAAGACCGGCACCGCTGTGCTGGCTGCGGCTGTTGCGATCGCCATGCTGGTTGCCGTCGCGATGCTCATCAAGACCGTGAAGGCCGCCAAGAACGACCGCTGATTGGCTGAATAACCTCCGATAATCCCCGAAACCGCCGCCGCTGAGATGCTCTCCAGCGCCGGCGGTTTTGGGTTTTGCGCAAAGTTGAGTGAGGTGTGCTCAAGAATTTTTGCGATTTCGGGAATAATAACTTGCGATTCAAAGTTGAGTGGTGTAGGCTCAAGTTTTGGAAAGCATGAGAGGCGGCAATCCGGAAACGGCGATCCGAAACTCGAGCGAAGAACGAAAAGAACGTATAGCGAACCTATTGCAAAGGAGACCAAATATGGGACGCGCAGTTGGCATCGATCTGGGTACCACCAATTCCTGCATCGCAACTCTTGAAGGTGGCCAGCCCACCGTTATCGTGAACGCCGAAGGCGCTCGCACCACACCGTCGGTCGTGGCATTCAGCAAGTCCGGCGAGATCCTGGTCGGCGAAGTCGCCAAGCGCCAGGCCGTCACCAACGTCGACCGCACCATCAGCTCCGTCAAGCGCCACATGGGCACCGACTGGACCGTTGAGATCGACGGCAAGAAGTGGACCCCGCAGGAGATTTCCGCCCAGGTCCTGATGAAGCTGAAGCGCGATGCCGAGGCATACCTCGGCGAACCGGTCACCGACGCCGTGATCACCTGCCCGGCATACTTCAACGATGCCCAGCGTCAGGCCACCAAGGACGCCGGCACCATCGCGGGCCTGAACGTCCTGCGTATCATCAACGAGCCGACCGCAGCCGCACTGGCCTACGGCCTTGAAAAGGGCAAGGAAGACGAAACCATCCTGGTCTTCGACCTCGGTGGCGGCACCTTCGATGTGTCCCTGCTGGAGATCGGCAAGGACGACGACGGCTTCTCCACCATCCAGGTGCAGGCCACCAACGGCGACAACCACCTGGGCGGCGACGATTGGGACCAGAAGATCATCGACTGGCTCGTCGGCGAAGTCAAGAACAAGTACGGCGTTGACCTGAGCAAGGACAAGATCGCCCTGCAGCGTCTGAAGGAAGCCGCCGAGCAGGCCAAGAAGGAACTGTCCAGCTCCACCAGCACCTCCATCTCCATGCAGTACCTGGCCATGACCCCTGACGGCACCCCGGTGCACCTGGACGAGACCCTGACCCGTGCCCACTTCGAGGAGATGACCTCCGACCTGCTGGGCCGCTGCCGCACCCCGTTCAACAACGTGCTGCGCGACGCTGGCATCGGCGTCTCCGACATCGACCACGTGGTCCTCGTCGGTGGCTCCACCCGTATGCCGGCCGTCAAGGAGCTCGTCAAGGAGCTCACCGGCGGTAAGGAAGCCAACCAGTCCGTGAACCCGGATGAAGTCGTGGCCGTCGGCGCAGCCGTGCAGTCCGGCGTCATCAAGGGCGACCGTAAGGACGTCCTGCTTATCGACGTGACCCCGCTGTCCCTCGGCATCGAAACCAAGGGTGGTATCATGACCAAGCTCATCGAGCGCAACACCGCCATCCCGACGAAGCGTTCCGAAGTCTTCTCCACCGCTGAAGACAACCAGCCGTCCGTGCTCATCCAGGTCTACCAGGGCGAGCGTGAGTTCGCTCGCGACAACAAGCCGCTGGGCACCTTCGAACTGACCGGCATCGCTCCGGCTCCGCGTGGCGTCCCGCAGATCGAAGTCACCTTCGACATCGACGCCAACGGCATCGTGCACGTGTCCGCCAAGGACAAGGGCACCGGCAAGGAACAGTCCATGACCATCACCGGTGGTTCCGGCCTGCCGAAGGACGAGATCGACCGCATGGTCAAGGAAGCCGAAGCCCACGAGGCCGAGGACAAGAAGCGTAAGGAAGACGCCGAGACCCGCAACCAGGCCGAGTCCTTCGCCTATCAGACCGAGAAGCTCGTCAATGACAACAAGGACAAGCTCTCCGACGATGTGGCCAAGGAAGTCACCGACAAGGTCAACGAGCTCAAGGAAGCCCTGAAGGGTGAGGACATTGAGAAGATCAAGTCCGCCCAGACCGAGCTGATGACCTCCGCCCAGAAGATCGGCCAGGCCCTCTACGCACAGCAGGGTGCCGCCGACGCCGCCGGTGCCGCTGGCGCCGCGGGTGCTGCCGGTTCCACCTCCGACGCATCCAACGGCTCCGACGACGACGTGGTTGACGCCGAAGTCGTGGACGATGACGACAAGGACAACAAGTAATCATGTCCGATTTCAACAAGGACGAGTACCTGAACGACCTGCCCGACATGGATGACCTGTCCGGGCAGGCCGCCCCGGCCGCCGCTTCCGCTGCTGACGGCGCTTCCGCCGATTCCGCCGCTGCCGCCGCTGGCGCAACGCAGGAAGGTGCAGCTCAGCCGGCTGCCGCGCAATCGCAAGAAAACGGCGATTCCGCTGCCGCTGACGGTGCTGACAAGGCAGACGCTGCCGACGGCAAGGCCGACGATACGCTGACCCCCCTTGGCCAGGCCAAGAAGGAAGCCGCCGAATATCTGGAGGCGCTGCAGCGCGAACGCGCGGAGTTCATCAACTTCCGCAACCGCGCGCAGAAGGAGCAGGAACGCTTCCGTCAGCACGGCATCATCGACGTGCTGACCGCCCTGCTGCCGGCCCTCGACGACATCGACCGCATCCGCGAACACAGCGAAATGGACGATTCGTTCAAGGCCGTCGCCAACAAGATCGACAAGGCGTTCGAGAAGTTCGGCGTTGAGAAGTTCGGCGAAAAGGGCGAGGATTTCGACCCGACGAAGCATGACGCGATCCTGCACAAGCCGGATCCGAATGCCGAGAAGGAAACCGTCGACACCGTGGTGGAAGCCGGCTACCGCATCGGCGACCGCGTGATCCGCGCGGCCCGTGTGGTCGTGGCTTCTCCGCAGAACTGATCGCGCATTCGCACAATCCGCGTATCCGCGCGAAACGCATGTGACGAGTAATCGGGCCCCTCTGAAAAACGAGGGGCCTTCGATTACCTGAAACAACGGTTCAACGACAACTGTTTGAAAGTTTGAAAAACTGTACTTTTTACTGCATGAAGACCTCACGAAAGGAGGCACATCATGGCTGAGAATGAATGGCTGAGCAAGGATTTCTATAAGGTCCTCGGTGTCTCCAAAGACGCCACCGACGCCGAAATCACCAAAGCGTACCGCAAGCTGGCGCGCAAATACCATCCCGACCTGAACAAGACGAAGGAAGCGGAGGAGAAGTTCAAGGACATCTCCGAAGCGTACGACGTGCTGAGCAACAAGGAGAATCGTCAGAAATACGATGCGATTCGCCAGTTCGGCATGGGCGGCGCGCGTTTCGCCGGCGGTTCCGGCCAGGGCGGCTTCGACGCGGGCGCGTTCTCCGACATCTTCGGCTCGATGTTCGGCGGCGGCGCAGGCATGGGCGGCAACGGCTCGCGTATCCGCTTCCAGACCAATGGCGGCGGCAATCCGAACCTCAACGACATCTTCTCGATGTTCGGCGGCGGTGCGGGCGGCCCGGGCGCAGGCTCCGCCTACGAACGCTACGGCGCTGACGATTACGAGCAGCCGCAGCCGGAAAACGGCGAGGACCGCAACTCCAAGATTCGTCTGACCTTCCGCCAGGCCGTCAAGGGAGCCACGGTTTCGCTGTCCACGGACGGCAAGAAGTTCAAGACGCACATCCCCGCCGGCGTGCACGACGGGCAGAAGATCCGTCTCACCGGTAAGGGCAAGCCGGGCCGCAATGGCGGCAAAAACGGCGATCTGTACCTGCATATCACCGTCGCCGAAGACCCGAAATTCACCCTGCGCGGACGTGACATCATCATGCCGCTGCCCATCACCGTCAGCCAAGCCGTGAACGGCGCGAAAGTGACGGCGAAGGACATCGACGGCAACGAAATCACCTTCAAAGTGCCCGCCGGCTCGTCCAGCGGCGCGGAAGTGCGCATTTCGGGCAAGGGCGTGGTGAATCCGCACGAGAACGGCGATTTGGTCGGTCGTGTGGAGATCCGCATTCCGGAGCATCCGAACCTCGTTGCCAAGCATGCCGCGAAGGAATTCGACAAGGCATGCGGTGACTTCGCCGACGAGCTCGCTCGGGAGCGCTGACCGCCATGGCACGCTCATCGCGGACTTCCCAAGCCTCCCAAGCGCGCGCCGCACGGCAGATCAAGCGGCTGTATGAAATGTGCGCCATGGCGATCGTGGCCGGCCGGGCCGACCTGGACGGTGCCGCCGAAGTCGGTTTCGACATCGAGCTGCCCGTCTTCTCGGTCGGTGCGGCCGGCGAGCTCGCCAACGTGCATCCGCAGACGCTGCGCCAGTACGATCGCCTTGGCTTGGTCGTACCGCAACGTACGGAAGGTGGCGCGCGACGCTATTCGCTGCGCGACATCTCCCGCCTCGCGCAAGCGCAGCAACTCAGCCAGGAGGAGGGCATCAACCTGGCTGGAATTACGCGCATCCTCGAACTTGAGGAAGAGAACCGCGAGCTGCGCCGCCAAGTGGAGCGGCTGCGCAAGCCGGCCGGTTCCAGCGTGTTCGCCGCGGACGCGGACGGTGGCATCGTGGAAGTCGAGCGGTCCCAGCGCGCGCGCATGTGGCGCAGGCAGCTGCGAGCCGATGCACGGCAGCTTCCGTCGCGCGAATCCGTACGGGCGGAACGTGCGGAAGAGGGGGACGATATGGGCTCCAGGTCAGTGGTAGTTTGGGGAATTCGCTGACAGCCCATTCGCTGACTTTCCTGAAAAGCGCTGGAAAACCCTAAAAAAATCTAAAAAAACAGCAAAATCGGGCATATATCGCGGGGGTATGCCCGATTTTTGGTATGCAACTACTCATAACGCCGCATCTGTCTCGCAATGATGTCTCTATTGTGAGGAATAATATTACGTATCCGCGTTGAAGTTCGTATTTCTTCCGGCTGGCCCACAGCTTCGATGAAATATGACTGCTTATTTCCGCGAAGAATCGGGGGAGGGCATGCGGTGGATACAGAAAGGTTAGGAGCGTACAGTGCCAAGAGTTGCGTTCACCGCAAAGATCCGCAAATACCTGGGGTCTCTCGATGCTGTGGAATCAGTCACTCAGTATCGAATTTGCTATTCCAAGGAATTCCGTGACGACTGCATGCGCAGGTATGCCGAGGGTGGCTCGCCTGCCGCGATTTTCCGCGAGGCCGGCTTGGATCCGAAGATCATCGGCTACAAGCGCGTCGAGCGTTGCATCGCCCGCTGGAAGGCGGAGAATGCCGAGAAGGCCGCTCAGGAGCAGGAGGCTCAGGAGTAGTCGCACGCAAGTCTTGCGATTCGTCTAAAAGGGGTCTATGACGGATTGCTGCGATTGCGGCCGACCGATTTCGTCGGATGCGTTGTTCGTTGCGGAGGCACTTGGGGGATTTCCAAGTGCCTCCGTTGCTATGGGTTGGTTGCTGCGTTGGCTTGCGCGAATTGGCTTGTGCATGAGTCGGTTTGCGTGAACCGATTGGTGCGAGCCGATTGGTATGAACCGATTGGCGGACCGGCTTGATGGAACCGTCCTGTTTTTTCTGCGCGCTGAAGCGCTTCCGTCGTGCCGCTCTGCTGAAATGGTCGTAGCTGACGAAGAATGTAGCTATCGGAGAACGAAGCGTAACGATTGCGAGGAAACGTAATGACCGAGCTGAACAACGGTATCCAGAACGGCGCCCAGGAAGTTTCGAAGCTGATGCTCAAAGCCGTGTTCTGGGACATGGACGGCACGCTGATCGATTCCGAACCGTATTGGCATGAAGGCGAGCTGAAAATCGCAGCCGACCACGGCGGATACTGGGATGAGGACCTCGCTTGGCAGGGTTCCGGCACGCCGGTTCCGGACGTGGCACGCCGCATGGTGGAGCACGGCTGCAAGCTGTCGATCGAAGAAATCGGCAAAGGCATGATCGATTACGTGGCGCAGAAGGAATTCGAACGCATTCCGTGGATCGATGGCGTCGAAGACGTGCTGCTGTCGCTGAAGGAGGCGGGCGTGCCGTCGATGCTTGTCACCACATCGCCGCGTCATCTGGCGGAAAACCTGATCGCGCAGGCGCCGGACGGCACGTTCGCCGGTTACGTGTGCGGTGATGACGACGTTGAGAAGAAGCCGTCGCCCGCACCGTATCTTGCGGCGGGCCGCAAGCTTGGCATCGCGCCCGAAGACATGAAGTATTGCATCGCGGTGGAGGATTCCATGTCCGGCCTGCGCTCCGCGGCCGCATCCGGTGCCACCACGCTTGGCCAGACCGGCTTCATGCGCATCGACAATTCCAACGGCCCGCAATTCGCCTCGATCAACGGCTACGACGGCATCACCGCCGCCACGCTCGACGCCTACGTACGTAGCCGCAACGCCTGACGCCTCCGCAATGCGTGTGGTGCGTCTGCACAACCGGCGCGCCACACGACATAATCGCCATTATTAATGTTTAATCGAAGTCGATATCGCCGTCGTTTTGCAGAAATTCCATGAGATTGAGGTGACGTACGCCGTCGCGCTGCAATGGTAGCGGATCCAATGTGAACAGGTATTTCGGATACCCGTCCGCCAATTTGCTGAACGGGCGATATTCGCGTTCCTCGACCTGCGGATCCTGAACGCTCATAGACACTTGGATATAGGCGTACTGGTTGCGCTTTCGGACAATGAAGTCACATTCAAGTTTGCCGATGGTGCCGACGCTGACGTCATAGCCTTTCGACCGCAGATGCGTATATAGCGCGTTCTCCAGTGACGGACCGTAGCTGACTCGCGTATCGGTATTACGGGCGAACCGGATACCGGGATCGGCAAGATAGTATTTTTCCCCGCCCCTGAGCGACTTGCGGGATTTCAGATCGAAGCGAGGACACTTGTAGAGGATTTTGGCGTTTTCCAGCAAACGGACGTAGCTGGCAAGCGTTTCGCGTTTGATGCTGATGCCTTCGCTGTGTTTCAGATACGCGATAATGCCGGAAAGATTCGTGGGCGCTGCGAAATTATTGATGAGATAGTCCTGCACACGGGTGAAAGTATCGCGATTGCGTACTTTTTTGTGGGCGGTGATGTCCTTGTTGAAGATCTGCCCGATGACGTCTTGAATATATGCGGCTTTTGCGTCGGGATCGTCATATTCCAGCGATTTCGGGAACCCGCCGTATGTGAGATAGTCGCGGAAGGCTTGCGATACCGGAATTTCCGGTTTGTTTAGGAAATTCCGCATGCCGAGGTATTCCTGAAAGGAAAGGGTGAACATTTCCAGCTTGATATAGCGGCCGGTAAGTTTCGTGGCAAGCTCTCCGGACAGCAGATAGGAATTTGAGCCAGTGATGAAAATGGAGCAATTACCTTCCTCCCGCCAGCCGTTGATGACGGTTTCGAAGCCTTTCACGTTCTGTACTTCATCGATGAACAGATAACGCAGTCCTGCACCGTAGGCATTCGACATGGCTTGTTCGATGAGTTGATCGAGTTGGTCCGGAGTGGTCACGTTACGGTATTCGCGGCGATCGAGGTTGAGGTAGATGAGATTGGTTTCAGGGATTCCCTGCTCAAAGAGCTCGTTGAGAACTATGATGAGCAGGCTGGATTTGCCGCATCTGCGGATGCCGGTGATTACTTTGATGAGACCGGAATCGTTGTAGAAAGGACGGAGCTTGGCCAAATAGTGCTCTCTGCGATAGGTGCTCATGTGGTGCTCCTTGTGACTTTTTAGATACCGATAATCCCTGAGATGTGGTTTAACGGGGTCAAAATTGCGAAAACTGCAAAAATAACCCCGTTAAAACGCTAGTTTAACGTATTTTTGGGTTTTTGTGGACTGTTTGACGTGGACTATCGTACGGGTTTTGCGAAAAATGCGATTTTAACGGGGTTAAAATCGTAAAAATCGCGAAAATGACCCCGTTAAATGGCTTTTTAGAAGTCGGCATGTATGGCGATTCGGCTGGGTTGCGTTTGCGTGGCCGGTGCGGACGGCGCGGTGCGTGCGTGCGGACGGGCGTATGCACGGTGCGAAGAGCGCTGGAAAGTGCGTATGGGAATCGCAAGAAATACCGGAAACGGCGGAAAACAAAAGAAAAAGCCCGCTGCGGTGGAATGAATGCAGCGGGCTTCGTGGAGCTGACGGTAGTCGAAACCGCGACCTCTTCGATGCGAACGAAGCGCTCTACCAACTGAGCTACAGCCCCATGTGCGTCACCTTGTTTAGCAAGACAACTCTCGAAATATTAGTACGGAGTGTGGAAAAATGCAATTCCACACTCCGCGTGTTGTGCTTGCGTTGTATTCGCCGATATTTTTACGACGATTGAACGCTGCTTATTCGGCGTCGGCGGTTTCCGCAGTGTCCTCGGCAGCCGGCTTCTTCTTGCCGAACTTGGCCTTGAGCAGGCCGACGATCGTTGGAATCAGCGACAGCACAAGAATCGCAATAATCACCAATTCAAAATGCTTCTGCACGGCCGGAATGCCACCGAAGAAATAGCCGAGCAGCGTGAACAGCGTCGACCAGCACAGGCCGCCGAGCACCGAGAACGGCGTGAAACGGCTCCAACGCATGCCGGAAATACCGGAAATGAACGGCATGAACGTGCGGATGAACGGGAAGAAACGGCCAAGGAACACGGCCAGCGGGCCCCACTTCTCAATCATCTTCTCGGTTTTCTCGATGCGCTCCGGGGTCATGGCCTTGACTTTGCCGGATTCAAGGATGCGACGGCCGAAGAAATGGCCGATCCAGTAGTTGCACTGGTCGCCGATGATCGGCGCGCACCAGACCACCGGCAGTAGCGCGAACAGCGGCAGCGCGGACACGCCGGTCTTCGCGTCGGGCGCGGCGAAGAAGCCGGCCGCGAACAGCAGGGAATCGCCCGGCAGGAACGGGAAGAAGACCACACCGGTCTCGATGAAGACGATGAGGAAGATGAAGCCGAGGGTCGGGGCGACGCCCATCGCGATCCAGCTGGCGATCGCGGTACGGGGGTCCTTGATGAGGTTGACGAAGAAATTGATGATATTCATGGGTCTCTCTGTGTGTTTTTGCGCGGTTGCGCGGGGTCGGTTCGTGTGGCTTGCTTTTCCATCGGGCGCAACGAATGTGCCGTTGCGAACCAATCACAGACTACCAACGGGTCTATGCAGTGTGCGTCGCAGTGCGACGACGGGTGGCAAATCTGCACAAATCGTCAATATGTGCCTATGGGAGCCTATGTGCGTGTGCTTGTAGGTGGTGTTCGGCCGGTGGTGCCCGGTGGTTGTTCAATGGTTGTCCGGCAGCTGTCCAGCGTGCTCAGCGGCTGTCCGGTGCGTCCGGCGCGTCCGGCGTCCGCGTGGGGCACGCCGGCGAATCCTGGCCTGAACTCGTTGTATTACGGCGATCGTCAGATGGTGCACGAGTCGCGTCCCATCTGATTTTGGCGATTAGGTGGCGCAAAACGTCGCACGTCTTTGATTTTTGGCGGTTATTTTCAAGTCGTGCGACGCCGAATACCCCCTAAGTGTCGTTTTCGACCGGAAAATGCCGGTTAGAGGGTATTTTTACTCGATTAAATGTCGCACGACTTGTTTTTTGGTCCGAAAAGCGAAGTCGTGCGACAAAAAGACGTGAAAAGACGCAGAAAAAACGCAGGAATAGCGATTATTCGGCAATCGCGTCGGCTGTGGCAGAGCCGGTCGTGGCAGCGTCGGTATCCGCAAATGTACGACGCATCCACGTGATCGCAAGTTCCGGCCAGACCTGCACGCACGGTTCGATGCCGTTGACCCCCTGCCATGCGGTTTCGGCGGTGCCGAGCGACAGGCCGTGGCCGCCGCTGGGGAACAGGTGCGCCTCGACGCTCACGCCCGCCTTCTTGCAAGCGTCGACGAGCATCAGCGTGTTCTCGTACGGCACGCAATCGTCAGGAACGGTATGCCAGACGAACACCGGCGGCGTCTTCGCATCGATATGCTTTTCGATCGAAACGGCGTCGAGCGCTTCCGGATCGGCCTTGCGGTCGCCGAGCAGCGCATCGAAACTGCCACGGTGGGCGAGCGGGCCGGACGTGACCACAGGGTAGGCGAGCATCAGGCCGTTCGGGCGCACCGCATCCGCATCGTAACCATGTGCCGCGAGCACGTCGTCGCTGGCGGAAGTCGCAAGATTGGCGGCAAGGTGACCGCCGGCGGAGAAGCCGATCATCGCGATCGCGTCGGCATCGCAATGCCATTCGTCGGCATGCGTACGAATCCGCCGCATCGCTTCAGCCGCTTCCAGCAACGCGACCGGGAAGATGGACGGTTTCACGGAATAGCGCAGCACGAACGCGTTGAAGCCGGCTGCAAGGAATTGCATGGCGATTGGTTCGGCTTCGCGGTCGGACGTCATTTCGTAGCCGCCGCCGGGAATCACCAGCACGGACGGGCGCTTGCGATTCGGGTCGATTTCGCTGCTGTTGTCAAGGCAGTAGCCGACGAACGTGGCCGTGCTGCCGTCGATTCCGGAAATTTCATCTTCAAAATAACGCATGATTCCATGCTATCGATGGCATGTCCAAAGTCGTGTTGAATCGTCGTCTCACCCCCGTCTGAGAAAATCCGAATCCTACGCAAAGGAAAATCCGAATGTCGTACGAAGAAAAATCCGAATGCGTGGCGGGTGAAAACCCGGATGTGTGAGGGGTGCATTTTGATTTACCGGTGAGGGCGTGTGACGTCGTCGGTGGTTTGGTCGGGTTTCGATTGGTTGGTTGCGAAAGACGGAGAAATGGCGGGAGCTGATGGTTTGGGGACGCTGTGGGCGATACTGGAAATATGGAGAACTTGAGCGAACAGACTGATGCCGAGAAGGCTGGTAACGCCGTGAAACAAACCGTGAAAACAAATATTGGTCAGATTGCCGAAATCGGCGAGAATGCGGAAAATGCCGAGGAAACCGCGCAAGCCACGGAACGTGCCGAATTCGGGCTCGACGGACTGGTCGCCGACGTCAACATTCCGCGCGGAACGGTCGTGCTCGCGGCCACGCCGATCGGCAACACCGGAGACGCGTCCGCCCGCCTGATCGCCCTCATGGAAGGCGCCGACATCGTGGCAGCCGAGGATACGCGCCGCCTATACGCGCTCGCGAACCGCCTCGGCATCCGCGTGCCCGGCCGCGTCGTCGCCTACCACGACCACAACGAACGCGACAAGGCCGACGGCCTGCTCGACCAGGTCGAACAAGGCGCCACCGTGCTCGTCGTATCCGACGCGGGCATGCCCACCATCAACGATCCGGGACTGGCGATCGTCCGCCGCGCCATCGAACGCGGCCTGCCCGTCACCTGCGCTCCCGGCCCGTCCGCCGTGCTCGACGCGCTGTGCCTGTCCGGCCTGCCGACCGACCGCTTCTGCTACGAAGGCTTCCTGCCGCGCAAGCACAGCGAACGTGTGCAGCACCTGCGCGCGCTCAAATCGGAACGTCGCACCATCGTCTTCTACGAAACCCTGCACCGCATCGACGAATCCATGGCCGACCTGCTTGACGTGCTCGGACCGAATCGCAAAATGGCGTTGTGCCGCGAGCTGACCAAGGATTACGAGCAGATTCGTCGCGGAACCATCGCCGAAATCCGCCAAAGCGTCGTCGACGATCCGCCGCGTGGCGAAATGGTGCTCGTCATCGCCGGCGCTTCCGAGGAGGAGGCCGACGCTGCCGCGCCTGCAACGCTGTCCATCGAGGATCTGGCGGTGCTGTCAGTCGACCGCGCGCAGGAAGACAACCTGCGTATCAAGGACGCGATTTCACAGGTTGTCGCCGAACATCCGCTGTCTGACGGCTCGCTCGCCAATCGCAAGCAGGTCTACAATGCCGTGCTTGCGATGAAGGGCTGATCGCTTCCGGAACCGTTCATTTCCAACGATTTCAGCAATATCCGCAGCGCTTCGGGCACACCCGGCCCGCCGACCTGCGCAAGATATTCCAGCATTGCAGGCGTCGCCGAAGGATTGGCGACCAGCCACTTGCGCAATCGCGGCGCATATTCCGTGATATGCCACAGCACATCTTGCGCGGTGTCGGCGCTGCACGCCACCAACGGCGTCAATTCGATCGGCGGCGCAGGCGGTTCGACCAATGCCCGCTGCCGCGCGTGCGGCTGATATTTCGGCGGCGCGCGACGTCGTTCGTGGCGTTTGCCGTGGTGTCCATGCTGTTCATGTCGTTGCCCATGACGTTTGCTACGTTTCGCGCGCTCTTCATATCTCTTGCTTGCCGTGCGCCGCGACTGTGCAGACGCTTGCCGTGTCTGTCCCGTCTGTCTCGTCTGCCGTGGTTTTTCCGACGGCCGTTGCGATTCGCGCATATCCGTCACTGCTTTCCGTCAATCGTCCGGAAAAACTGGCGTGCCCGTGGCGCGTTGCGAATATGGGTGGCCTCCTGCATGACCTGCAGGCAATCGTCGGGGCGGAACCGGAATTCCTGCATGAGCATGCATACGATTTCCGTGACCGGCGACTGCGTTTCCGGCGTGCAGTTCATGGCAAGGTCGCATGCGGTGCGTGTGGGCGTGGTGACGGTGATCGGGCCGACGTCGGTGACATGTTCGTCGGGCGCCTGTCGGTTGAAAACGCTGACTTTGCGACCGTACCTCGCCGTTCGGTAATGCGCTTTTGCAATGATGTCGATCGTGTTGGGAAACATGCCACCCAACCACACCCACGCAGCGGTGCCGGCGCACGCCACGGAACGGCTCGGCATCAGCGTTGAGATGATGCTGGCGCGGCCGTACAGCGTGCGCGAATCGTGATACGAGTAGGCGTTGTCGTTGTCAAGTTTGCATACCACGCCTAGGGAATGCAAACGATTCAAACAAATGGGGCCGGGCAGGTCGGCGTCGCCCAAAAGGGGAGGGGAGGTATCCATGCGGGGTACCGTAGCTGATACGGAAAGCGGCGTGCCACCGGCTTCGCGAAAAAAGTGGATAAGTGGACGATGATTGTTGCGTGATACAACAATGTGGATAACCTTGTGGACTACCGTAGCCTGACGCAGGCCGGTCTGCGAGAACGTCATCGACCCCATCCGCCCGTCTTCCGCCAATCGGAATGCGCCGAAAACACGGGATATGGCGCTTTGTATAATCGGGCACCATGAGTCATATTTTGGTGAATGTTGCATGGCCGTATGCCAACGGCCCCCGTCATATCGGCCACGTCGCCGGCTTCGGCGTGCCGTCCGACGTGTACGCGCGCTACGAGCGCATGAAGGGCAATGACGTGCTGATGGTGTCCGGCACCGACGAGCACGGCACCCCAATCCTGGTGGAAGCCGACAAGGAAGGCGTGAGCGCGCAGGAGCTCGCCAACCGCTACAACCGCGTGATCGCCAAGGACCTATGCGATCTCGGCCTGAGCTACGATCTGTTCACCCGCACCACCACCGGCAATCACGAAAAGGTCGTGCAGGAACTGTTCAAACAGTGCCTCGAAAACGGCTACATCTACAAGGGCACCCAGAAAGTCGCCATCTCCCCGTCCACCGGACGCACCCTGCCGGACCGCTACATCGAAGGCACCTGCCCGATCTGCGGCGCCGACGGAGCCCGTGGTGACCAGTGCGACGCCTGCGGCAACGAACTCGACCCGGACGAGCTGCTCAACCCCGTATCCAAGATCAACGGCGAAACCCCGCGCTTCGAGGAAACCGAACACTTCTTCCTCGACCTGCCGGCGCTCGCCGAAGCCAATCTCGCGTGGCTCAAGACCCGCGAAGGCTGGCGCACCAACGTCATCAACTTCTCCATCGGCCTGTTCAAGGAAGTCAAGCCGCGCGCCATCACGCGTGACATCGACTGGGGCATTCCGGTGCCGGTCAAGGGCTGGATCGACAACCCGAACAAGAAGCTGTACGTGTGGTTCGACGCTGTGATCGGCTACTTGTCCGCATCCATCGAATGGGCCCGCCGCAAGGGCGACCCGGAGGCATGGCGTGCGTGGTGGAACGATCCGACCACCCCGGGCTACTACTTCATGGGCAAGGACAACATCACGTTCCACTCCCAGATCTGGCCGTCCGAAATGCTGGCCTACAACGGCCAGGGCTCCAAGAGCGGCGAAACCGGCAAGCTCGGTCCGCTGAACATGCCGGAGCAGGTCGTGGCCTCCGAGTTCATGACCATGGAAGGCAAGAAGTTCTCGTCCTCCCGCGGCATCGTCATCTACGTGAAGGACATCCTCGCCCGTTACCCCGTGGATGCCGTGCGTTACTACATCTCCGTGGCCGGACCGGAAAGCTCCGATTCCGACTTCACTTGGGCCGAGTTCGTGCGCCACAACAATGAGGAGCTCGCCGCATCCTGGGGCAACCTGGTGAACCGCGTGGCCAACCTCATCAACAAGAACTTCGGCGAGATTCCGGCGTTCGACGAGGCTTCCGCCACCGACGAGGACCGTGCGCTGCTGGCCGAAACCAAGGCCGCGTTCGAAACCGTCGGCGGACTCATCGAAAACCACCGCCAGAAGAACGCGCTGTCCGAAGCGATGCGCGTGGTCGGCGACATCAACAAGTACATCTCCGCCACCGAACCGTGGAAGATCAAGGACAATCCGGCCCGCCTCGGCACCGTGCTGCACACCGCCGCCCAGGCCGTGTCCGACGCCAACCACCTGCTGGCCCCGTTCCTGCCGCACTCCGCACAGAAGGTGTGGGAGGCCCTCGGCGGAACCGGCGTCTTCTCGCCGCTGCCTCATCTGGAAGAGGTTGAGGATCTCGACAAGCCGGGCTTCACCTACCCGATCATCACGGGCGACTACAAGCTGGGCGAAACCGTGCATCCGTGGGCTTCCGAGCCGATCGTGGCCGGCACCTCGGTGCCGAAGCCGCACCCGATCTTCGCGAAGATTCCGCCGGAGGCCGTCGAAGAGGAGCTCGCCCGCTTCGATGCCGAGCTGAAGGCCCGCCGCGAAGCCGAGGCCGCCCGTCTCGCCGCCGAAAAGGCCAAGCTCGAAGGCTGATTTCAACACGCAACCCCCTACATGTGTCACGATTTGAAAATTACAGCACTTTTTCAAATCGTGACATATCGCGTGGCTTTTGAATCGCCATTCTTCTGCTTTCCTATGCCTTCCGGCACATTCGCGCACTTTCCTGCAAAAATCGCTTGCCATTCATCTGCCATTTAACGCGACCGCCATTTACAATGAGAGCGGAGATATGCAAGGCTGCAGGAAGGGGCGCTTTATGCTGGATATCAAACGCGTACTGAAGGCCGCGCCTACGAAAATGCGTTCCCGTGAGCCGCTGCAGCAGTTGTGGACACCGTGGGGTGAACGAATCGACCATGAATGGCTGTCCGCGCGCGCCGGCAACAAGGCGTTCAATCCCGCCGAGGAAGGCGAACGCACGCTGGACGAGGGTCGTACCCCCATACTCGGCGAGCACCCGCGCCCGACCATGGTACGCGACAACTGCACCATGCTCAATGGCTGGTGGGATTACGCGATCGCGTCCATTCCGGAAGATGAGACCGCGCCGAAATGGCGCAAAACGGCGGCGATGCTGACCCGCGACGAAGCGGTCCGCGCAGTCAAGGAAACCGCCATTCCGCAAACGTTCGACGGCAAGATCCTCGTACCGTTCTCGCCGGAATCCGCGCTGTCCGGCGTGCACCAGACCATTTACCCCGACAACCTGCTGTGGTACCGCACCGTCGTGCATCCCGTCACGCTCGGCGGAGAGGAAACGGTCCGGCAAATCGGCGACGCGAATCGCCTCATCCTGCATTTCGAAGCGGTCGATTATGTCTGCGCCTGCTATGTCAACGGCCAGCTCGCGGGCACGCACGTCGGCGGCTACCTGCCGTTCGACGTCGATATTTCGGCATTTATCGACCCTGATGACGCGTTTGAAATCGCGCTGTGCGTCTACGATCCGAACGATTCGGGCGCGCAGTTGCGCGGCAAGCAGAAAATCGAGCGCGAAGGCATCTGGTACACCGCGCAAAGCGGCATTTGGCAAAGCGTCTGGCTGGAAATCATGCCGGAAGCCTACCTGCGCACGCTGACACTCAAGGGGGCATCCGACGGCAAGTTGTTCGTCCGTGCGGAAATCGGCGGCGACAAGCCGAACGCGAAACTGCACATCGTCGTCACCGACCCTGCGGACGGCACGGTGGTGGCGGATGAGACGCTGCCGGCGGGCGTGCGCAAGGTGCGTGCGGAAATCGCAACAGCTGCCGAACATCTGTGGTCGCCGGCCGATTCGTATCTGTATGACGTGCGGGCCGAATTGCGATACGGGTCGGCGAAACCCGCGGAAACGGCGGGTGATGCGGCGGTCGCGCAATCGCAGCCGATGGATGTCGTAAGTTCCTACTGCGCGTTCCGTTCCGTCGAAATCAAACCGGATACGAAGGGGGTGGCGCGCTTCCATCTCAACGGCAAGCCGCTCTTCGTCAAAGGCGTGCTCGACCAAGGCTACTGGCCGGACGGCCTCATGACCGCGCCCGACGACGAGGCGCTGACGCATGACATCACGGCCATGAAAAACGCCGGTTTCAACATGCTGCGCAAGCACATCAAAATCGAGTCGGCCCGCTGGTACTACCATTGCGACCGCCTCGGCATGCTCGTCTGGCAGGACGCGGTGTCCGGCGGCGGCACGGACGGCGAATACAATGCGTGGACCACGAATCGTAAGCCGACGCTCATCCGCTCCACATGGAACAAATTCCGCGACGACACCGCCAAACATTTCACGGCGCTCGGCGCGGACGACCCGATCTACCGGCGCGACTGGTCGCGTACGTGCGACGCGATGGTGCACATGCTCGGCGGGCACCCCTCCATCGTGACGTGGACGCTGTTCAACGAAGGCTGGGGCCAATTCGACGCGTGCGATGCAGCCGAACGCATCCACGCGCTCGATCCGACCCGTCCGATCGACGCGACGAGCGGCTGGTACGACCAGCATTGCGGCGACTTCCATAGCGTGCACAACTATTTCCGGCCGCTGGAAATCTACCCGGACAAGGGTCCGTTGCGCGGATACGTGGCCGAATTCGAGAAGAAGCACCGCCGTCGCCGCAGGGCCGCGCATTACGTGGTGCTGCCGGTCGCACGGCACGGCGTACGCGCGTTCGTGATTTCGGAATTCGGCGGATTGGCGCAGCTCGTACCGGAGCATGCGGCGGTGTCGCGCGCCTACGGTTACGGTGAATACGATTCGATCGACGATTGGCGGGCCGCCGTGCGTTCCGTGCTCGCCTCCGCGGCCGCACTGGAATCGCGCGGACTTGCGGGATACGTGTATACGCAGGTTTCCGACGTGGAGGAGGAGCTCAACGGCCTGCTGACCTACGATCGCCGCGTCGACAAATTCGCCGAGTGAGATGCGCGATTGCGTGTGAGTGCACGGCGTCGTTGAGCGGCGGTGTTGTATAGCGGCGTTTCATGACGGTGTCGGCAGATGCCGTGCAATCGTCTGTTGCCGCGCTGAACAAGCTGCAGGAAGGCCGTTGGGGCGATATTCAGTGGGATAAACCCCCGAATTCGCACCGTCGTGACATTTCCGCTACGAAATTCTCAGGGAATTGACAGGAACACACATCGTTCCTCCAAGGGTCGGGCGGTTATATAGAACATGTCAACGGTTACGGCTGTTGGCGAGGTTCTTTCAAGAATCCCATAACTGAACCCTTCTTCTCTCTTCTCTCTCAGCCGGCGGCCTTCTCTCCGCCGGCTTTCTTTTTGCCGTCTTGCTTGTGGATGGTTGACGGCTTGATTCGGTCCGCTTGCTCGTGGATATCCGAGGAGGCTCTCCGCACGAGGGAAAAGCATGTGCCGCTGGCCTGTGCTTCACGCTTTCCTGCACTGAAAAATAACCGGTAAACGTTTTCTAAAAAATCGGAGTGTCGCATGCCGCCATGACCTACACTTGAATGCAATATGCGCAGCATACAAGCGCGGCAGGGTTGCTACTCAATGCGAGGCAAGACCTGGAACGACGTCACTATACGTCGTTCCAGGTCTTTTTTGTTTGCTGCGATTGCTGCATCTCATATCGATGAGGATCGATGGGAATGGAAGGTGGAATCATGACTGCGGTGCAGACGTCCAATCCAGTACACGACGCCGAAGGTGCGGTGGAAGCCGGCATCCATGAGGTCGGCGCGACGATCGACGCCGTCGAGCGGGAGGTGGGGCGTGGCGTTTCCACACGTTTCCCGCTCAACAGCGCGTTCATCTTCACGTTCGGCGCGCTGGGAGGCATGCTGTTCGGCTTCGACACCGGCATCATCTCCGGAGCCTCGCCGCTCATCGAATCCGATTTCGGCCTGTCCGTGGCTCAGACCGGGTTCATCACATCATCCGTGTTGATCGGTTCCTGCGCGGGAGCCCTGTCCATCGGCGCGCTGTCCGATCGTTTCGGCCGCAAGAAGCTGCTGATTCTGGCGGCGATACTGTTCCTGCTCGGTTCGGGCATGTGCGCGGGATCCACGGGATTCCTGATGATGGTCGTGGCCCGCATCATCCTCGGTCTCGCCGTCGGCGCGGCCTCCTCGCTGACTCCGGCATATCTTGCCGAGCTTGCGCCGAAGGAACGTCGTGGATCGCTGTCCACGCTATTCCAGCTGATGATCACTTTCGGCATCCTGCTGGCATACGCGTCCAATCTCGGCTTCCTCGGCCACAATATCGCCGGCATCCGCGATTGGCGGTGGATGCTGGGGTCGGCGCTCGTGCCGGCGGCCCTGCTGCTGATCGGCGGCCTGCTGCTGCCGGAATCGCCGCGATATCTGGTGAGTCGAGGCAAGGATCGTGAGGCGTTCAAAGTACTTACCCTTATTCGCAAGGACGTCGATCAGACGCAGGTGCAGCTCGAGCTCGACGAGATCAAGGCCGTCGCCGCGCAGAACACCAAGGGCGGTGTCCGCGAGCTGTTCCGCATCGCCCGTCCTGCGCTCGTCGCCGCGATCGGCATCATGCTGTTCCAGCAGCTCGTCGGCATCAACTCCGTGATCTATTTCCTGCCGCAGGTGTTCATCAAAGGCTTCGGATTCCCCGAAAACCATGCCATCTGGGTGTCGGTCGGCATTGGCGTGGTCAACTTCGTGGCCACTATCGCGGCCACGCTTATCATGGACAAATTCCCCCGCAAGAAGCTGCTGATCTTCGGATCGGTGACGATGACCATCGCCCTCGCGGTGCTGGCCGTGCTTAACTTCACCGGCGATGTGGCCACGCTGGCCGTGCCGACCATGGTGCTGATCGCCTGCTATATCCTCGGCTTCGCGCTGTCATGGGGTCCGATCGCATGGGTGCTCATCGGCGAGATCTTCCCGTTGAGCGTGCGCGGCATCGGCAGCTCCTTCGGTTCCGCTGCCAACTGGCTGGGCAATTTCGTGGTCTCCCAGTTCTTCCTCATGCTGCTGGCCATGTTCGGCAACAACGTCGGCGGCCCGTTCACCATCTTTGGCGTGTTCTCCGCGCTGTCCATCCCGTTCGTGCTGCGTTTCGTGCCTGAGACCAAGGGCAAGTCGCTCGAACAGATCGAAGAGGAAATGGTCCGCCGCTGATACGGCGTCGCGGCATCGACGGCCATTGAATGGGGCGGGCACTCCGGAGGAGTATTCACCCCATTCACGTTATTCAACAGCGTTCGTATGAGAAGCGGCGGATTCGATCAAGGCATTCCCGGCTTTCCTCAAGCCATGGCATGCCGATGACGAACACATGCCCCAACGTCTCATGGCGGCGCGGCTTCGGGTCGAACAATTCAAAATCGGCGCCTTTGCGCGACAAGGCGGCGGCCAACGCCAGATTGTCGGCTTCAAGGAAATCGTCGCCGCAGGTGATGATGAGCAAGGGTGGCAGATCGACGTTGAACGCCAGACTCAGCGGTGAGGAACTTCGGATCGGCGGCTTCGAGCCCCGCAAAGAAATCGACGCCCAACATCTGCTCAAGACCGATACGGCGGTTCGGGTCATACCCGACCGTCAGCTTGCGGCCCATGGTCTCCAACGACGCCGAACTGTACGCGCCGCACACCGGAGCGGCACCCGCGAATCGGATGCCGGACGGCTTGTCGACGCCAAACGCAGCCGCGGCTTCCGCATTGTTTTCAATGGCCAAGGTCAGTAGCGTCAACGCGCCACCTGCGGAATCGCCGGTGAGGAACACCGCGTTCGGATTGACCGGATAATCGGCCATATGGGCTGCGATCCAACGCAATGCCGCCTGGATATCGGCCAATTGCCCACGCAAGTCGGTCTGCGGCGCCGGACGATAGTTCAATGAAAACACCGCGAAGCCCTGTTCCGCGAGATGCACGTTGAAATTCCGGTTCAGCTCCTTGTATCCGTAAGTGAATCCGCCGCCATGGATATCGATGTACACCGGCAGGGTGTGCCCACCGCGCAATACCGCGTCATGCGGCAGATACAGGTCGAGCAAATGGCCGCGGCACGCTCCCGCGGCCGTATCGTACCCGCCATCCGGCAGGTAGGCGAGGTCGGCGATTACATCGATGTCTTCCGGCGTGCTCCAGCGTTCGGAACGCGGCGTATCGATGGCGATCGCGCCAAATCGCATTCCCAGAATGCCCGGCAGCAGGTTCTCGGGAACTCCTTCGAGGTCGCCCGTGGTCTCCGTCCAACGTTCCGCGTTCCTGAGCATGTCCTCCGACAGGCCATATTCCGCAGCGAACTTCGCGCGGATGCGCTCCAAGTCCGTCATCCTTGCCGTCCTTTCCTCGACGTGCGTCGCCGATGCTCGTATCGATAGTTCGAGCTTGATTCCATTATCGTGCGATGTTCCGATGCGATGCTCCGATTCCGGCGAGCCAGGCTCCGATGACGGTTTTCGCAGCACCCGCAAACCAGTGGTATGTAACGGTATATATGTTGATTTTATTATGATTGCGACACGCCGAAAACACATCTGTTGCATCGGCGTACGGTTCGTTTAAAATAAGTCGAGTTTGCGAATCCGAACAGGGGTTTCGGCCGGCGGCGGCATGCCGGTGACGGGACGCTCGACACACGACGGACGTGAATCGTGGCGGCAACGAATGGCCGCAACACCACAACCCAACAACAACCCAACCAAGACCCAAGCAAACAATTCGAAGGAACGCTACGTATGTATGTCGATCCGAAACGCAACCAGCAGGCGGGCAACCTTGCATGGATCCTGCCGTACTGCAAACCTGACCTGCCGCGCGTGGCCGGCGCGGTCGTACTGTTCTGCGTGAACAACACCATGGCCCTCATCATCCCGCTGCTGTCCGGACTGATTGTGGACCGCGTCATCACCCAAGGCCATGTGGACGAACTGACCCGACTGTGCGTCATGATGCTCGTGCTCACCGTGGTGCGTGTCGGCTCCCGTTACGGCTGCCAAATGTGGATGGAACGCTTCGGACAGAACTCCATCTATCGTCTCGTCAGCGACGAATTCGAAAAACTCCACGAACTTGACTTCACCTACTTCAACCACACTCGCACTGGCGACATCATGAGCCGCATGACGTCCGACACCGACGCCATCCGCCACGCACTGAGCTGGGTGAGCCTGCAAGCGCTTGACTGCGTGGTCATGTTCATCGGCGCGCTCGCCATGATGTTTTCGATTGATTGGCGACTTGCGCTTGCGCTCGCTTGCGTCACGCCACCACTGTTCATTTTGACACGCGGTCTGTCGAAGCATGCACGACCCCTGTTCTTCGATATCCGAAACTCGCTCGCCGAAATGAATTCGATGGTCGAGGAAAACATCGAAGGCAACCGCGTCGTCAAAGCGTTTGTGCGCGAATCGTACGAAACCGAAAAATTTGACGAACGCAACGACGACTATATGCAACGCAACATGGCCCAGGCATACAACAGCCGCAAATACATGCCCTGGCTTGACGGTCTCGGCTTTTCGCTGCAACTTATCACACTCGGTTTCGGCGGCTTTCTCGTCATCAAAGGGTACATGACTCTTGGCAACCTTGTGGCGTTCAACTCATACCTGTGGATGCTTGACAGCCCAATCCGCCAATCCGGATGGCTTACCAACGACTGGCAACGTTTCAACGCGGCATGCATAAAAATCCGTAAGCTGCTCACCGCCGAATCGCGTATTCGCGAAAAGCCGGAGTTTGCGGGGAAAGCCACGCAAAGCACTACGCGAGTCGGTACGCAAGGTACGCAAGGGGCGCAAGCCGCCGATAAATCGGCTAGAATCGCAGGAACCATCGACTTCCAGCACGTCGACTTCGCTTTCCCCGACGATCTGGGGACGCCTGTGCTCAGCGACATCGACTTCCACGTTCCCGCAGGCGCGAAACTCGGAATCCTCGGCGAAACCGGCTCCGGCAAATCGACTCTCGTCAACCTTATCTCCCGTTTCTACGACCCAACCGCCGGTCGTGTGCTCATCGACGGCATCGACGCGCGCGACTGGCCGCTCGCCACGTTGCGATCGCAAGTCTGCATCGTCGCGCAGGATACGTTCCTGTTTTCCGATACGATCGGCAGCAACATCAGCTTTGGCGCGGGCGACCGAAGCAACCGACTTGAGTACAACGGTCAGTACGACGGCCAGCGCAGACGACGTGGTTACGACGAACAGTACGTGCGCCGCATGGCCGCCATTGCCGGCGCGGATGGCTTCATCAGCAGCATGCCGGACGGCTACGATACCGTCGTCGGCGAACGTGGCGTCGGCCTGTCCGGCGGACAGAAGCAGCGACTGAGCTTGGCGCGTGCTCTCGCCGACAATCCGTCGATTCTGATTATGGACGATACGACCAGCGCCGTCGATATGGAAACGGAAGCAGAGATTCAGCGGCACTTGCGCGATTTGGACGAGAAGAAGACGATTGTCACAATCGCCCACCGCATTTCGTCGGTCAAGGATTCCGACTTGATTCTCGTGCTGGAGCATGGGCGCATTGTGGAACGTGGCACGCACGACGAATTGGTGGCCTCGCACGGCCGATATTGGCAGATTTACAGCAAGCAGTTGGGCGTGGATGCCGGCCGCTCGCAGGGATTCGAAGCGTAAGACGCGGGGGAGGATAACATCATGGCACAACGCAACACCTTCCGTGACGATGAAGACCTTGAAGAGAAGATCAATATGCGCGACCTCGCGCGCGTCGGCGTCTACCTGAAACCGTACATGGCCCGCGTGGTCTGGATCCTCATCGTCGTGGCGGCAATGGGCTGCATCAACGTCGTGGAACCGTATCTGACGAAAATCATGATCGACAGTGTCATTCCGGCGAAAAACCTTGCGCTGCTTGGCGAGCTGGTGGCACTGCTGGCGGTGCTCATCGTCATTTACGAATTCGGTTTGCGCTACCGTACTGTGGAAATCACGCGCGTCGGCCAGCTCATGCTTAAAGACATGCGCCGCGACCTGTTTACGCACATTCAGACGTTGCCGTTCAGCTATTTCGACTCGCGTCCGCATGGCAAAATCCTCATCCGCGTGGTCAACTATGTGAACACGCTTTCGGACACCCTGAGCTCCGGTCTGGTCAACGTGATTTCCGACGTGTTCACGTTCTTCATCACGCTAGTGGTCATGTTCGTCGTGGATTGGCGTCTCGCGCTGTACAGTCTCGCGTTGTTCCCGCTGCTCATCGCGTGGGTGCTGGGATTACAGCATTTCCAGCGTCGCGCGTACCAGGTGCTATCCAATAAGCAGAGCAATCTCAACGCGTTCATCCACGAATCGATCGCCGGTGTGAAGACCACCCAGACGTTCGCGCGCGAGGACACGCAGTTCCGCACATTCCAGGAACAGCAGGGCGCTGTGCGTTCCGCGTGGATGCGTACGGTGCATATCCAGACGCTTATGTGGCCGGGCATCCAGACGATTTCCGTCATGACGATCGCGTTCATCTATTATGTGGGCGTCACCGGTTTCGGCGGTGTGGACGTGACCACGGGTGTGCTGATCGCGTTCGTCGGCTACGCGAACAACTTCTGGAACCCGGTGATCAGCATCGGCAACTTCTACAACCAGCTCATCACCTGCTCGGCGTATCTCGAGCGCATCTTCGAGACGCTCGACGTGCAGCCGGAAATCACTGATGCGCCCGACGCCGTCGCATTGCCACCGGTCGAGGGTCGCGTCGATTTCAACGACGTCGTCTTTCGCTACGAGGAGGACGGCCGCAACATTTTGAATCTGGTCGATCTGCATGTGAAGCCGGGCGAGACCGTCGCGTTGGTCGGCCCGACAGGAGCGGGCAAAACCACGATTATCAACCTGCTGTCGCGTTTTTACGATGTCTCCGAAGGCTCGGTTGCGATTGACGGGCACGACGTACGTTCCGTCACGCTGGACAGCTTGCGTCGGCAGATGGGCGTCATGTTGCAGGACACGTTCATTTTCTCCGGCAACGTGCGTGAGAACATTCGTTACGGCAAACTGGACGCCACCGACGAGGAGATCGTGGCCGCGGCCAAAGCGGTGCATGCGCACGATTTCATCATGGACTTGCCCGACGGTTACGACACGGTGGTGGAGGAGCGTGGTTCCACGCTTTCCGCCGGCCAACGCCAGCTGATAGCGTTCGCACGCGTGCTGCTTGCCGACCCGCGCATCCTGATTCTTGACGAGGCCACGTCGAACATCGATACGCGTACCGAGGAGGCGTTGCAGGCCGGTCTGAACCATCTGCTCAAGGGACGCACGAGCTTCATCATCGCGCACCGCCTGTCCACAATCGAGAATGCGGATGAGATCTGCTTCATCGACCACGGGCAGATCGTGGAGCAGGGCAACCATGCCGAGCTGCTCGCCCGTCATGGCGCCTACTACCGGCTCTACGAATCGCAGTACGCCATGATCAAGGTCTGAGCAGCCGGCGCCAGCCCCGGCGGCTAGCTGCTCTGCCCCTTAGCCCGTATATCCGCAATCCGAAATGCCTGTCCAACGGTCGTGCAGCCAATGCGCGGCCATCTTGGGCCGGCTGCCGCGGTGGGATTCCCGTCGGACATGCCGCCATGCGGAATGTGCTTTGGAGCAACCCGTGGAATAATGGATTGTGAGCGTTAACAAGACAACGATGCACTAAGGAGCGCTTGCACTCATGACTACCACCAATCGCACCAGCCATCCAATCGCATTGCGCGACGCCACCGTCACCGACCCGTTCTGGGCATCGCGGCAGGAACTCGTGCGCACCCAGGTGATTCCCTACCAGTGGAATGCGCTGAACGACAACGTTCCCGGCGCCGCACCCAGCTATTGCATGCACAACTTCAAAGCTGCCGCCGCGCAAAACGCCGAACACCACAAGGAAGGCAAGGCCTTTGTGCCGCCGAAATACACGTTCCGCGGCTTCGAAGCCCTGCCGGACGACCCGGCGCACCCCGATCCCGACAAGTTCTACGGCTTCGTGTTCCAAGACACTGATTTCTCCAAATGGATCGAAGCGGTCGGCTACTCGCTGACCCACCACCCGGACGCTGACCTTGAAGCGACCGCCGACACCGCCATCGATATCGTCTGCGCGGCGCAGCTCGACAACGGCTACCTGGACACCTACTACATCCTCAACGGCATGGACCGGCACTTCACCAACCTGAAGGACCACCATGAGCTGTACTGCTTCGGTCACCTGACCGAAGGCGCGATCGCCTACTATCAAGCCACCGGCAAACGCAAGCTGCTTGACGCGGCCTGCCGTTTCGCTGATTACATCGATTCCCGATTCGGCACCGCCGACGGCAAGCTGCACGGCTATCCCGGGCACGAAATCGCCGAAATGGCACTCGTCAAACTCGCCGAGACCACCGGCGAACAGCGCTATGCCGACCTCGCCGAATACTTCGTGCGCCAACGCGGCCGGCAGCCGCTCTATTTCGAGCTCGAAGACCGCCGCCGCGCCCGGGAGGACGGCCGCAACTACGCGCCGCGCGAGCAGAACTACGCCTACTACCAGGCCGACAAGCCGATCACGGAACAGACGGAGGCCCTCGGACACGCCGTCCGCGCCGCCTACTTCTACGCCGGAGCCGCCGACGTGGCACGCCTGACCGGCGACTCCGACCTGCTGGCATCCTGCGAACGACTATGGCGCAACATCGTCGACCGAAAGATCTACATCACCGGCGGTATCGGCGCCACACACATGGGGGAGGCCTTCTCCTTCGACTATGATCTGCCGAACGACACCGCCTATTCGGAAAGCTGCGCCGCCATCGCGCTCGCGTTCTTCGCCCGCCGCATGTTGGAAATCCAGCCGAAATCCGAATATGCGGACGTCATGGAATCGGCGCTGTACAACACCACGCTCGCCGGCATGGCACTCGATGGCAAAGCTTCTTCTACGTGAACCCGCTCGAAGTGGTGCCCGAGGCATGCCATCGCGATGAACGCAAGGCGCACGTCAAGCCGGTGCGCCAGAAGTGGTTCGGATGCGCCTGCTGCCCGCCGAACATCGCACGTATCGTGGAGGACGTGCAGCAGTACGCCTACACGATCGGAGACGACTCATCCACCCTGTATGTGCATCTGTATATGGGCGGCGGCGTCCATGCCAGGCTTTCCGGCACCGATGTGCGCCTTGACGTCATGTCCGATATGCCCTGGTCCGGCAAGGGATCCGTCACGGTGGGCTTTGGCACAGCCGGTTCGGCTTCCGACGCCCCCAAGGACGCGGTTTTCACGATCGCCCTCCGTCTGCCCGCTTGGGCCGGTGGCGAAACCGCTTCCGATGCGGTCACCGTGCGCGGCCGCGACGACATCTCCCGCGTCATCAGAGACGGATACCTGTATCTGACCGGCGCATGGCATGACGGCGACGTCGTCGATTTCGATTTCCCGATGCCGGTCCACATGGTCGCCGCGAATCCGCTCGTGCGCGAGGACGCCGGAAAGGTGGCGTTCGTGCGCGGACCGCTGGCCTACTGCGCGGAAGGTGTCGATAATGGCGCGAACCTGCATCTGCTGCACGCCGATACCGCGCGCATCGCATCCGACCCGTCCTGCGTGTCCGTTGATCGCATCGTCTTCCATGCCGGCGCCGCTGCACAGGACGAGCAGGGGCTCGGCGAGGTGGACGCCGTCGATATGCCGATGACCACACTGACGATTCCCGCTTGGCGTGAAGTGGAAGACTCCGCGCAAACCTCCGCGTTGTACCATGATTGGCGTCCCGCCGAACGCAAGACGACGACGGCCACGCTGATTCCATACTTCGCATGGGCCAACCGTGGCGAGAACGAGATGACGGTGTTCCTACGCGGGTGAGCATGACGAGTGACGAAGGGACTGCCCGACAAAGGGGCTGTCCTTGGTTTCGGCAACATCACCAAAACCAAGGATGCGCCAGTCAAGTTCATCGCATATTTCCGCTTCGAGTAGACACGCACGTGCGATTTGCCCCATTTACCGCTTAAGCTAGTACCAGGTACGTCAATCGATGCACGTCAATGATCGGGCGGTATCTGAACACGGTTGAGGAGTCGAAGATGATAAGCGGTGCCGGTGCAATGAACCCCGTATGTCCCCGTGAGGACGGGCATCTCGAATGGGGCAATGGCGTGGTTTCCATGCTGTTCGACACGGCAGGCGATTCCCCCGTCCGATTGTGCAACGTTGCAGGCCGCGGCATGGGGCCCATCGGCGGCCGTGTTACCGACGATGGAAGAACCGTGCTGGAACGTGATCCGCGTCCAATCGTCGAAGTGCGTGCCGCCAACACCGGATCGCAGGACAATCGCCTCACCTTGATCGCCACGGTGGCGGGCAGCGTATTGCGATTCGTCTCGGCCGCCGCCTCCGAGCCGGAGGAAGGGTCCGCCGAACCATATCGTTTGGAGATCGTCCAATTCGCTTCGTATGCGGAACTGGAGCCGCACGGGCGCGCGTTCGAACCGACCGCCGCCGAACGGGCCGAAGCCGCCGCGCAGCCCTCGCCGGAAACCGTCCGCCATGCCGACGCCACGGCTGGGCTGGTAGTCACTTCCGTATTCGAAGCGTTCCCGGGTCTTCCGCAGTGCGCACTTACACGCGGTTGAGCTCCGCGCGCCCGCTGCCTATCGAGGCGGTGTCGTCGTTGAATCTGACGGTGCCGATGCGCGTCAACTGCGGCAAAATCGACCATTCCCGCGTATTCTGGGGAGACTCCGCGTGGGCGGTGGAAAACGATTGGCGCAGCCGTCCGCTGCGCGACGTGTCGGTGCGCAATCGCAATCAAGTCATCAATCCCGGCCAATCCAGCTCGCGATTCGCCATGAGCTCCGCCTCCACATGGAGCACCGGCGTGCATGAGCCGGCCGGCATCGTACAGGTCGAGGGCTCGCGCCGCCAATCGCGCGACTTCTCCGTAATGTGGCAGATCGAGCACAACGGCCCATGGGAATGGGAGATCGGCGAGGATGATCCCGGTTTGCACATCAGCGCGTTCGGACCGGAATATCAGGACCACCATTGGTATACGGAGCTGGGTGAAGGCCACGATTTCGAATCGGTGCCGGTCTCCTTCGCGATCTCGGCCGGCGATTGGCAGCAGTCCGTCGCCGAAATGACATTGCAGCGCCGTGCGTTGCGTGCCGCCAAGGCTCGCGAATTGGGTCGTTCCGAGCAGTTCGAACGCACGCAGGGACTCGTCATCTACAACGATTACATGAACACCCTGTTCGGCGACCCGCGCTTGGAGAAGGAGCTGCCGCTCGTCGAGGGCGCGGCACGCGTCGGCGCGGACATCTTCTGCATCGACGCCGGCTGGTACGACAGCACGGACGGCGGTTGGTGGGACATGGTCGGAGAATGGCAGGCCTCCACGAACCGTTTCGGCGAAGCTGGACTCAAGGGTTTGGCCGACACCATCCGCGCGCATGGCATGGGCTTGGGATTGTGGCTCGAGCCTGAGGTGATCGGTGTGAAATCGCCGCTCGCCCAGAGCCTGCCCGATGACGCGTTCTTCCAGCGCCACGGCGTGCGCGTCTGCGATTCGGGCCGGTACCTGCTTGACTTCCGCTCGCCCGCCGCACGCGAGCACGTCACTCGCACCGTCGACCGGCTGATTGACGATTTCGGCGCGGTCTTCTTCAAATTCGACTACAACACCGTCCCCGGCGTCGGCACTGATCTCGACGCCGAATCCGCCGGCGCTGGCCTGCTCGGCCACTGCCGTGCCTATTTGGATTGGCTGGACGACCTGCGCCGCCGCCATCCGGACGTTATGATCGAAAACTGCGGTTCCGGTGCGATGCGCGCCGATTACGCGCAGTTGCAACGATTGGACCTGCAATCCACCTCCGACCAGTGTGATCCGCTGATTTACGCCGCGATCGCCGCCGGCGCCGGACTGACGATCCTGCCGGAACAGCAAGGCAACTGGGGTTACGCCCAGCAGGAGATGGACGATGAGACCGCCGTCTTCACGCTGGCCACGGGCATACTCGGCAGGCTGTACCTGTCCGGATTCATTGACCGCATGGACGAGCATCGGCTTGCCTTGGTGCGGGATGCGGTGGCCTTGCACCGCCGTGTGCTGACCGAGCAGCAGGAATTGGTGCCGTTCTGGCCGGCCCGTCTGCCTGATTTCGATGGCGATTGGCTCGTCGTCGGTCTGCGCCATCCGTCATTCCTCCCGTCGGAGGACGACGATCCGTGCGATTACATCATTGTCTGGCGTCGCGGCGGCACGCCTTCCGTGAACGTGCCGCTGTCCGAGGACTGCCATATCGAGCAGATCTTCCCGAATCCGGCCGTTCCCGAGCATGCGCCCGACGCCAAGCCGTGGACCGTCGAGCGTATGGATCCCGAGACGGTCCGGCTCAACGCGGCCACCTCCAAGCAGCCGTCCGCCCGCATCTTCGCCATCCGCCGCGCCTGAGCGGTTGCGACGGATGGACAATCGCGCCGACTACAGGGCGAAGGCGGTTTCGATGGCGTCGTATTCGGCGGCCGTGATCGGCAGAATCGCGCCGTGACGCTTCTTCAGCGCGCCGAAATCGATATCGTCTGCGCGCTGCCAATCGGCCGGATCATGCGAGGCGAGCGAGGCGGCGCGGAACGACAGGTAGCCCTTGGACTCCGCGTACTGGTCGCACATCAGGCCGAATGGCATGGTCCTGCCGTTGACCACCTTCACGTCTTCGTCGTTGTAACGGAACAGTTCCGGCCCTTCCAAGTAGTGCATGGAATACCGGCCATTGCCGAAGATGTCGGTGAGCGTGCCCACATACGACCACTCATTCGGGTCGTCGGTGCGCAGTACCTCGTAGGTCGTCGCATACGGGTCACGGGTGCGTTCGATGGTGATTTCCGAGTCCTTGGACGCGCGGTACCACCAGCCGTCATCGTCGCGCAGCATGGTCGAATCGATGATCACGTTCTTACGATCGATCCACTTGACCGGATCGGAGAACACCCTGAAATCAACGGTCGTCGCATAATACACATTCGTCGGATCGCCGAGCTCGTTGGCCAACGGATCCGCGGAGCTTTCGGCGTTGCTCTTCGTGGACCAGAACACGATCCACTGCCCGCGATCCGGATCCCAATTCGCCTCCGGAGCCCAAGCCATGCCAGCGTCCGGAATCTTCGAGGCCACGTCCACCAGGCGCGGCTCGCTCCAATGGACCAGGTCAGGGGAGTCCCAGATCACCAGGCCGGTCGATCCATTCGTGGTGGCGCCATCGTTCGGCCCCCAGCCGCCACGGTAATAGATGCTCAAATCGGTGGCCACAATGTGGAATCCACCACGTGGGTCGCGCACAATATGCGGGTCGCGCACGCCCTTCTCGCCGCCCAACCACGTCAACGCCGGACTGCCGGCCGGGCGCAGATCCCTCCAATGCACGCCGTCGCGGCTCAGCGCGAAGTACAGCTGCTCGTCGGTGGGATTGCGCTCCTCGCCGATGAAATGCACGAACAGATAGGCCTGGGTGTCGATGCTCATGATGCTCCTAGAGATTCCTTGATGAATGATGGCGATTGATTCCGATTGAGTGATTTCGATTGAGTGATTCCGATTGAGTGATTCCGATTGAGTGGGATTGGCCGCGAAGTCTGCTGCCTATGGCGGATTGCCTGCCATCGGGGCGTCATCCTCAGACCGCGGTCGATTCCCGGTCCACCAGCTGGTAGCCGATGATGGCCCGTCTTGGCGGCAACGCCTCGTCTGTTCCATGATCGATACGTTCGGACAGCATATCGACCGAGAATTTCGCAAGCTGCGTGAAATCGACCTGGATGGTGCTCAACGCCGGCGTCGTGTACGAGCCGGAGGTCACGCCGTCGAAACCGATTACCTTCACGTCCTGCGGCACGCGCAGCCCGCGGTCCGCGAGCCCGCGTATCACGCCGAACGCCGCGAAATCGTTGGCGCAGCACGCGCCGTCGAACTCGGTGCCACCATGTCCGCTCCGTGCGGCGAGAATACGTTCCGCAATCGCATGCCCGGCGATGATGCCATTGGCCACATCCCCGGCTTCGAACACCATCGACTCGTCATAGGGCAGTCCGGCGTCGGACAGCGCTCCGCATGCGCCGCGCAATCGCAGAGCGAACGCGTTCTGGGCATGCGCCAGATCGGCGCGGGGGGCGAACCGGTGGCCGACGATCGCGATATTGCGGCATCCGCGGTCGATGAGATGCTGCATCGCCGCGCGTTCGGCCTCCTCGTTGGGGAAGTTCACGGCATCGACGGTCGGCGTCTCCTCGCAGGCGTCCAGCAGCACGAATGGTCTGCCGCCATTGAGTTTGGACAGCGGCACATTTGTGCCCAAGCCTGTGGCGTGCAGGATCTCGCCATCGAACAGCTGCCCGGAGAACGGATTGCTGCTCAGCGCGTGCTCGGCGGCGTCCGGCGAATACTGCGTCTGCTCGATGAATGGAATAAGTCCGCGGGACACGATTTCGTTGCTCAACGCCTGCGTGAGCTTTGAATAGAACGGCGAATCGAATTCGTTGACGATGACGTGGATGATGTTGCTGCGGCCCGATTTGAGCATGCTGGCCGTCAGATTGATGCGGTAATTGAGTTTCTTCGCTGCGGCGATCACTTTGGCGCGGGTCGATTCCTTGACGCCTGGCTTGCCGCGCAGCGCGTTCGACGCGGTCATGGGGGAGACGCCCGCTTCCGCGGCCACGTCGCGTAGCGTCGGTGTGCTGCTGGTCATATGCCGCTCCTTGAAAACTTATGATTGATATGTAACGATATTATATTCTCTTGATTCTGTAAAATCGTTGCAAATACAAAGACTCACCGATATATTGCCTCCATTGCGGATGATTGGATTTGCGCTAGTATATGTAACGATACATATACGGTTCGCATGACGGCGTCCTGCTTTCCGCGACACAGCCCCCATAGCGATCCCGAACGAAAAGAGAGGTTCGATGACGATCCCAACCACCGTTTCCGTCGCCCCGGCTGACGAATATCCGGCTGACGGCCACACCATGACCGACAAACTCACCGCCACACTCGACAAAGCGGGCGTGCGCGCCATCAGCACCGACCTGTGGGGCATCTTCTTCGAAGACATCAGCTACTCCGGCGACGGCGGCCTCAACGCCGACCTCGTGCAGAACGGCGCCTTCGAATACAACCGCGCCGACTCCATCGATTGGAGCAACTACAGCTTCTGGCGCAAAATCGTGCCGGAAGGCTCGTTCGCAGCCTTCGGTATCCATGACAATGACCCGGTTGCCACCGAAAACCCGCATTACGCGACGGTGGAAGTCGAACATGCCCCTGCCGCGCTGGACAACACCGGCTGGGACGGCATGGTGTTCCGTGCCGGAGAAACCTACGATTTCACCGCCTGGATGCGCGTGCGATCGGAAAGCGCGATGCCGGTGACGGTCTCGCTGCGCGGAGACGACGGCAGCATCATCGCCGAAAACACCATCACCGTCTCAGCCTCGGCATGGACGACATACCAAGCCTCGCTGACCGTTCCTGAGCACGGCGATGCCGGCTCGAGCGTGGCCACACAGGGCACATTGCGTCTGGCCTTCGCCGGCGAAGGCGTCATCGACCTCGACTTCGTCACCTTGGAGCCACGCACCACCTACCGCGGCCTCAAGCACTTCCGCCCGGATTTGGTGGAGGCGCTCGCCGACCTCAAACCACGATTCATGCGATTCCCCGGCGGCTGCATCACCCACGGCCTCGGCATGGACAACATGTACCACTGGGACCGCACCATTGGACCGGTCGAGCATCGTCCGCACAACTTCAACCTCTGGGGCTACCACCAGTCATTCCGCATCGGCTACTACGAATACCTGTGCCTGTGCGAAACAATCGGCGCCAAGCCGCTGCCGGTGCTGCCCGCCGGCGTGAGCTGCCAAAACACCAGCCAAGGCCCGGTGCCGGTGGCGCAGGAGGATATGCCCGCTTACATCGATGAAGTGCTCCACCTCATCGAATTCTGCAACGGCAGCACCGCCACCGAATGGGGTGCCAAGCGTGCCGCCATGGGCCATCCGGAGCCGTTCGGCCTCGAATACCTCGGCATCGGCAACGAGGATCTTATCGACGACGTGTTCAAGAACCGCTTCCAGCAGATTTTCGACGCCGTCAAAGCCGCATATCCGGACATCGTCGTCGTCGGCACCGTCGGTCCCGCTCCTAGCGGTCAGGATTATGAGGAAGGCTGGAAGTACGCGCGCGAAGCGGGTCTGCCAATCGTCGACGAACATTCCTACCAGTCGTCCAGCTGGTGGTTCCACAACCTCGACCACTACGACCACACGGACCGCAAGGGACCGAAGGTCTACCTCGGCGAATACGGCTCCTGGAACACCCAACTGATCAACGGCCTGTCCGAAGCGGCCTTCATGGGACGCATGGAACTCAACGGCGATGTGGTGGCCATGGCCTCCTACGCCCCGCTGTTCGCCAAGAATGGGCACCATAGCTGGAATCCGGACCTCATCTACTTCGACAACGAACGCGCCTACCATCCCTACAGCTATTGGGTGCAGCAGATGTACGCCACCACCACGGCCGACACCGCGTGGCCCGTCACCGTCGAAGGCCCGTCCACGCTGCGTCGCAGCCTGCCGGACACCGTGAAACTACGCATCGCGGGCAACGCCAAAGCCGACCTCAACAACATCACCATCACCACCGCAGCCGGGGACGCAATCGACCTCGGCAACGTGGCCTACGACGGCAGGACCATCGACACTCCGCTCGACCTGCATGCGGATTCCTACAGCATCGACGCCACCGTCGTCTACTACGAAGGCAAATGGGGCATGGACCTCATCTGTGGCGATATCGACGGCAAGAACCACAACATCATCTCACTTGGTCGAGGACACAGCGTGCGCGTGGTCCGCGACGGCACCGCCTATGCGCTTGCCGGCACCGAAGTCTCCATGAACGAAGTGCGGCCGGGCACCACGTGGCAGGTGCACGTTAACGTCACCGACCGCGGCCAAGCCATGAAGCTGTACATCGATGGAACGCTGATTGCGGATGGCACGGAGGTTAAGGACGAGCCAAGGCGTACCGTCACCGTATCACGTAATGACAAAGCCGGAGAGACCTACGTGCGCGTGGTCAATGCCATGGACGCGCCAATAAGCGTCGACCTACGTCAGATTCTTGCCGAGTTGAATATTTCCACAGCATCGGCGGCATCCGCCACGGCCACCGTCCTAGCCGGAGACAATCCGTATGCGGGACAGGTCGGTGAGGAATCACCGACCAGGCCGCGGCAGACCGCGATTGATCTGACAGACGGCGACTACACGGCACCGGCATGGTCGTTCACCACCATCACGATTAAGTGACGTGTATGCCGCGAAACGGGCGGACCCTCGTTTGAACCCTCGAACGAGAGTTCGCCCGCAGTGCAGGGCCAATCGGGACTAATCTGGAAAACATGAGCAAGCACCACCGCAATCGCAATTGGGCCCCGGCCCCACAGCCGCTGCCCGAAGACGCGCACGTCATCGACAACCACACCCACGTCGCATCCGTCGTGCCATTCTCCCAAGCCATGAGTCACGAAGCCATGGAAAAAGGCCAAGGCGAAGTACCCGTCTACAGCGTCGACGAACTGCTGGAACAAGCCCAGAAAGTCGGCGTCGAAGGCGTAATCGACTGCGGCTGCGAGCTGCCCAACCTCATGACCGCCATCGACATGGCCCGCGAACACCCCGGAACCGTGCACGCCGCAATCGCCATACACCCCAACGAAGCCGTGCTGCACGGCCACCGCGGCGCACCCGGCCCCGACGGCCTGCCCATCAAATACAAGCCCTGGCACGACATCCCCTTCGACGAAGCCATGGCCGAAGTACACCGCCTCGCCACCACCTACCCCAACCAGGTCGTCGCCATCGGCGAAACCGGCATGGACCTGTTCCGCACCGGCGAAGGCGCCAAGGAACTGCAACGCGAGGCGTTCCGCGCCCACGTCGCGCTCGCCAAGGAACTCAACCTGCCCATGCAAATCCACGACCGCGACGCGCACCGCGACGTCATCGAAACGCTGCTCGCTGATGGAGCCCCCGAACGTACCGTGTTCCACAGCTACTCCGGCGACGCCGAAATGGGCGAAATCGCCCGCGAAAACGGTTGGTATCTCAGCCTTTCCGGCACATCCAGCTACAAAGGCAACGACGGAATCCGCGAATCGGCGAAACTCGTCGGCATGAGCCACGTCATGGTCGAAACCGATGCCCCCTACTTAAGTCCGATGCCCTACCGCGGCCGCACCAACGCGCCGTATATGATCCCGTACACCCTGCAGGCGCTCGCCGACTATCTTGACAGACCGTTGGCTGAAATCGCCAAAGCCACGCGTGAAACGACGCGCGAAGTGTACGGCATCTAAAAAGAATGGCGATTTCGCGGTAATCCCGTGGCGGTTCCGTGACGGTCGCATGGGCCTCAACGTAACAGTTGCGTAATCGCCAGAAAATAAGCAAAATACAAACGATTAAGCATATGTGAATTTCATGCGTGACGTGCCGAATCACGTGTGAAGATTTGACAATGGTTTGCCAAGCTCCTAGTGTCACACCTTGCGTTTTATTTTGGGGAGCGGGTTGGAAGGCCCGCCACTTGGAGGAAGCGTTATGGCTAACGAGCCGAACGAAGAAGAACAGTCGCTGCTCCACGCAGCGACGTACACGCAGGCGCCAAAGGTCTCGCACAAGGTCCTGACCAAGGAGGAGCGCCAGACGCTCATCAAGGAGCACGAGGCGCAGCAGCAGGAAGCCGCGAAACTTGACGAGGCCGCCAGCAAGGGCCGCATCGGCCGCTGGTGGAGCCGTCTCCAGTCCGGCCCGGACAAAATCACGCCGGCCATGGCCATCGTGGCGCTTGGCGTGGTATACGGCGACATCGGTACCTCGCCGCTGTACACCATGCAGACGTTCCTCAACGGCCAAGGCGGTTTGGCGCATACGGATCGCGCCGCGGTGCTGGGCATCCTGTCGCTGGTCTTCTGGTCGATCACGCTGATCACCACCGTCAAATACGTGTTCATCGCCATGCGCATCGACAACAACGGCGAAGGCGGCATCTTCGCACTGTATTCGCTGATCCGCAAATATGGGGCATGGCTTGCGATTCCCGCCATGCTGGGCGGCGCCGCGTTCCTCGCCGATTCCGTGCTTACGCCGGCCGTCTCGATCAGCTCGGCAGTGGAAGGCTTGGAAACACTGCCGCTGCTGGAACCGATCATGAGCGAAAACAAAGAACTGACGCTGATGATCACCATTGTGATCATCGTCTGCCTGTTCGCAGTGCAGTCGCGCGGTACCGAACGCATCGGCCGCACGTTCGGCACGGTGGTCATGATCTGGTTCTCGTTCCTCGCCGTCGTCGGCTTGGTGAACCTGAGCTCCGATTGGAGCGTGCTTGAAGCGCTGAATCCGGTGTACGGCGTGGAGTTCCTCTTCAGCCACCACAATGTGGCAGGCCTCGCCGTCATGGGCACCGTGTTCCTGTCCACCACCGGCGCCGAAGCGCTGTATTCCGACATGGGCCACGTCGGCCGCGGCAACATCTACTTCACGTGGCCGTTCATCAAGATCGCCCTTGTGTTCTGCTATTTCGGCCAGGGCGCGTGGATGCTCAACCATTGGGACGACACCGCGTACAACCACATGCACGGCCTCAATCCGTTCTTCGAAATGATGACCCCGTCCGTACGCTACGTGGCGGTGCTGCTGTCCGTGTGCGCCGGCGTGATCGCTTCGCAGGCGTTGATCACCGGCGCCTACACCATGGTTTCCGAAGCGACGCGACTCAACTGGATGCCCCACCTGCAGGTGCGCTATCCGGCTCGTACCCGCGGCCAGCTGTACATTCCGGTGGTCAACGCCGTGCTGTGCGTCTCCACCCTGCTGGTTTTGGCGATGTTCCGCGATTCGGAGCATATTTCCGCCGCGTACGGCTTGGCATTGACCGTCACGATGATCACCACGACGATTCTGCTGGCCGTCTACATTTGGCACGATGGCAAGCGCGTCGGCGCGGTCGTGTTCACAGTGGTGTTCCTGGCCATCCAGTTCCTGTTCTTCTTCGCTTCGATGGCGAAGTTCCTGCACGGTGGCTGGTTCACCATGCTGCTGACATTGGCGATTCTGCTGATTATGTACACGTGGAACGAAGGCACGAAGCTGGAACGCGCGCAACGCCGGCATATGCAGCCCGCCGATTGCGTGCCGGTTCTGAAGCAGCTTCATGAGGACGATTCGATTCCGTATTTCACGGACAACATCGTCTATCTGACGTCCGATCCGGAAATGAAGCGTGTCGATACCGACATCTTCTTCTCGATTTTCGCGGACCATCCGAAGCGCGCCCGCGCATGGTGGGCGGTGTCGGTGGAAACATCCGACAACCCGTTCACGCGCGAGTATTCGGTGGAGAATTTCGGCACGGACTTCCTGTTCCGCGTGCGTATTCGCTTGGGCTTCAAGGTGTCGCAGTCGATTCCTGCATACATCCACCAGATCATGAACGATCTGTCGAAGTCCGGCGATCTGCCCAAGCAGACCACCCGCTACCCGAAGCTGGATGCCGATCCGAACATCGGACCTATCCGCTACGTGCTGATTCACAAGGCGTTGATGCCCGAGTCGAAGGTGTCCCAGAAGGGCGCGATCTCACTGCAGATCAAGTACGCGATTCGTCATTTGGCCGGCTCTCCGGTCAAATGGTTCGGACTCGCTCCCTACAATCCGCTGATTGAGATTCAGCCGCTGTTCCTCGCCACCGAGCGTCCGCCGCGCTTGAAGCGCGTGTGAAGCGCAGGCTATAACCAACTCCGATAACGGCACGCGCGCGTCGAAACCTGCCGTCGCTAAAGTAATCAACCATGTGCAGATTACTTGGATTCGCGACGGCAGGCAGCAACACCAACCTCAATGGCGTGCTCGGCATGCAGAACGTGCGCGATTTCCGAAATCTGAGCGAGATCCACAACGACGGCTGGGGCGCCGCGCTGATCACCGTGCCGGACGAATCGCCATACCGTCGCGACGGCGGTGCGCCGACTCCGGAAACCGGCACCGCGATCTACAAAAACACCATCGCCGCCCGTCATGATCCGATTTTCGACGAGCTCGCCAACACTCCGGCCCGCGGCGGCCTGTGGCATCTGCGCCTGGCCAGCTCCAACCTGCCGCTGATTCTTGAAAACCAGCAGCCCTTCTATGCGAACGGCCTGAGCTTCATCCACAATGGCGACATTTCTGACGACCAGGGCCGCAACATCATTACGAATCGCGCGTTCCCGGTCGATCCGAGCATCGTGCAGTCCACCGGCGGCCGTTCCGATTCCGCCATTTTCTTCGCCGTCATCCTGCAATACATCGGCTTTGGCTTCGCACTCGACGAGGCGGTGGCGCAGGCCGTGCGTGAACTGCGCAAAAGCTATCCGAAGTCCAGCTACAACTGCATGATCCAAAGCCAGGACCAGTTCATCGCCCTGTGCGCGGCCGGCCGTGAGGTCACGTCCAAGCGCATCGTCGAAATCTACGACCAGTACGGTCGTGGCGAGCAGGCGCGCGACTACCGCGTGCTGCGCTACCGTGCGCTCGGCGGAAACGACGATCAGTCGAAGGGCGTGGTCGTGGCCAGCTCCGGTTTCGACCAGCGCGCCGAAGACGGCTGGACCCGCCTCGAAAACGACCAGATGATCGTGGCTTCCAACCGCACCGGCGAATTCCGCGTCCGTTCCATCTGATTTTCCGCACATAACGTCCCCGCGTATCGTGCCGTCCGCTGCGGGCAGCTGATGAATGCTCGTTTTAAGGCGGCATTCCTTGGAACATCGTTGACAAGACGGGGAAACCGTTGAATCCGTGTCCGTTCATTCGGGATTCCCCTGGTGTGGTGTATGAATCCCTTCGGCTGTTGGGAACCGTTTTGGAAACTGCGTCAGGAACCGTGTGATGGGCGTGATGGAACGTGCCTAAGATGGGCGTATGACGAACGAATCGAACGAAACAACCGAATCGAACAAGCCGACGACCGGCTATATCCCCACTCTTGCGCAAGTGGATGAGCTACATCGCAAAATTGCGCAATCGCAAGCCGCATACGACCTTATCCACGGCCATTGCGTGGTCGTGGCCGACATCGCCCGCCGCATGGCCCGCCGGCAGAATGCACTGTTCACCCGCCGCTGCACCCTGCCGACGGACGCTCCCGAAAAGACCGGCGACTTCGGGCTGGAACTGACGAAAGACAATACCGGCGAGGAATCGCTCGGCATGTTGCACATGCCTGCGGTGCCGTCCACGGAAGGGCTGACCGGAGGTACTGTTCCGCCGCGGCTCATCGACGAGCATCTGGTGGTCATTGGCGGTTTGCTGCACGACATCGGCACGTATTTCCTGCTCAAGCAGGACGGTTCCGACGGCGAACCGCTCAAATTCGACGGTCCGCACTATGTTCAGCACGGGCTCAAAGGCTACGAATACTTGCTGAACGAGGACGTTGACGAATCGATCGCCCAGTTCGCACGCAACCACACAGGTGTGGGCCTCACCCGCGAAACCGTGGAATCGCAGGGATTGCCGTTGCCCCCGGCCGACTACGTGCCAATGAACCTCGAGCAGGAGGTCGTCATGGTGGCGGACAAGTACAACAGCAAGTCGATTCCGCCGAAGTTCCTGACCGCCGAAGCCTACACGCGCAAGGCCGCCCGTTTCGGCGAAAGCAACAAGCGCGAATGGCTGCGCCTTCTGGAACGTTACGGCGTCCTCGACGTCAAACTGCTCGCCGAGCAGTATCACATGCGCATCGCTGAGTAGTGAACCTACTTATCTCGCTTATGAATGGCGGATTTCGGTGTCTGCCGGATGCTATCTCGCTTATGAATGGCGGGTGTCTCAGGAAGACTAGGTGTTAGGGGGTAAGTTCAATCCCCTCTAAGTCTCATGCGGCAAAACCATCCGCCATCTATAAGCGAGATAGCACGCGTCGAGCGGAAAAATCCGCCATTCATAAGCGAGATACACCCGAAAATTCCTCGAAGCCTGGCCGCCGCCCGAGTTTTGCGCACTGAAAACCGCTATCTGTGGCACTTCTCTTTTCCCGCCATACATTAGGGGGCATAAAACCGCCTCTCTAACTCACGATGCGTCAAACAACCTGCCACACATAGCGGTTTGAGATTCCAAAGATGAAAGAGTCTGCCACACATAGCGCATATGACATGTTTTTAGCGGTGTGTCACCGCGAACCAGCGCGAATCGGCACGAACCAGGACCAGCACGAAAAAAGCCTTGCGGACTGGCATGCAACACCAGTCCGCAAGGCTTTCTGCTTCGCAGAACGCCGCTCGCTACTCAAGCTCCGCGCAATGTTCCATCTGATCGGCGACCTCCGGATTATCGGTCACCACAATAATCGCACGCTTACGATCCTCATCGCGCTTGGCCTTCTTCAGCAGCCCCAGCACCACGGCGGCGTCGTCACGGTTCAATCCAGCGGTCGGCTCGTCGGCAATAATCACCTCCGCCTCGCAACTCAGCGCACGCGCGATGGCCACACGACGCTGGTCCAACGCACTCATCTTGCCCACCGGCAGACCGGAAGTCACTTCCTCGAATCCCACGCGCTTGAGCAGCTCGCGCGCAATCACCGGCTTGGGCTGCAGGAAATTGCGGTTCGACGCGTCCATGGCGTACAGCACGTTGCCTTCCGCATCAAGGTCGCCGCGCACGGCGAACCGCTGCGGAATGAAACCGATGCGGTGTCCAAGCACGTCGACCGGTGTCGCGTCGGCGAGGTTCGTGCTTTTGTGCATCACGTTGCCGCTGGTCGTCCGCATCATGCCGACCATGGTGGCCACCAGCGCCTGATGCTGTTCGACATCTTCGGCATCCACCAGCACCGCGTGGGTCGCGCCGGCATGGAACGCCAGGGAAACGTCGTCGAGCACGTCACGTCCGGTTTTGCGGTTGTGCACCGTCACATGGTTGAGCGCGAATGTCGGGTTCGCCTTGAAGAAGAATGCGTCCTTCTTGCGATGATGTTTGATTTCGCGGTCGATTTGCGATGACACGCTGGTTGCGGAGTCCGCCTGTACGGTTTCGTGCTGGTCGAGCGACTGTTCGTCGTCGGTCGCGCCCAATGCGAGCGTTTCGTTCACGCGATTCGCGTTGTCGCTGGCAACGCTGTCTTCCGTGGCGATGCCTTCCGTATTTTCCGCGTTTTCTGCCGATTCGGTTGCGATGGAATCGCCTCCATCGTCATACACCACCGCGAAATCGACCGATTCGATCGACGTGGCCATATCGGTTTCGCCCGCCTCGATGTCCGCGTTTTCCGCAGCAGCGTTGTTCAATGCTTCGGTTTCGTTGTCTTTCACGTCTTTCTCGCTCATGCGTTCACCTCCGTACGTTCCGTCGACTCGACTGTTTCCTCCGGCTCGTCTGCGTTCTTCGCTTCGGCAGATTCGTTCGAATCGTCAGAACGGCCTGCGAACAGCTGACCCAAATCGAAGAATCCCACGCGCATGAACGCGATGATGCCCAGAACCAGGCAGGCGCCCAGTCCGTACCAGATCATGTTCCACACGGATGCGGATGTGATGGCCACAGCCTGTCCACCGGCCCATGCGGTGCCAAGCGGCTTGGCCAGCAGCGCGCCGGCAATCAATCCGATTGCCCAGCCTGGAACGGTCATCATGAACGTTTCCAGCATGAATTGCCATCCCAAACGTCCCTTGGTGACGCCGGAAACCATCGCCATGCCGATTTCGTCACGGCGTCCACCGATCGCGGCCCACAGCACCAATGCCAGCAGCGCGAGCCCGCCGACGATCAGGGTCGCCAACAACGCCGTGCGCGCGGCCTTGGCGGCGGCGTCCAGCGGTGCGATGCGCTTCTTGTACGCATCAAGCGACGGCGAGGAGATTGTGAACTTCGACGTGTCCAGCTTGGCCTTTGTCACCAGTCGCACGAACTTGTTGTATGTGGCCGGATCGGTCAGCGTGAAGATGATATTGAGGTTCGGGATGGCCCAGCCCTTGGTGCCGGCCACGTCCAGACCGCTTTGCGCGAAGTTGATGTACGACGTGTACACCACGTTCTCGCGGTTGTCTTTCGCGTATTTCGCGTCGGAACCGTATCCGGCCGGCGCCTCGCCGGTGTACTCGTAGATGCCGCGCACGGTGAATTTGTAGGTTTCGGAAGCCTTCGTCGGATTGCCGACGGTCACCTTGTCGCCCACTTTGAGATTGTTCTTCTTGGCCACTGCCTGAGAGACCAGCACGCCGTCGTTGGCCGTCTTGTAGTTCAGCTGCTTGCCCTTGACCACTTTGAACGTGCCGTAGTCGTTGATTTTCGCCGCATCGTTCGTGTAGAAGGCTTGCAACGTCAGGTTGCCGCCGGTATTGTTCTCGCTCGTGTCGCTTTTCGCCGCGATCGCCTGCAGCGACTTGCTGGCGCGCACCGGCACCGACGTGGCGAGCGTGTATTCGAATGTCAAGTTGTTCTTCTGCACCGCTTCCGCGTACTTGGTGTACATGTCCCACGTCATGTAATTGGCGGTGTAATTGGAGTCCGCGCCGTCGCGTTTCGCAGTGACTTTCGCGCTCGGCCGAATTACCGCCGAAGCTTTCTGCGCTTGGTATGTTTCGTTATTCGCCTTGTCGTCGGCTCTCAGCACCGCCAGATCCACGGCGGCTGAGAACGACACCAGCAGTGCAAGCAAAGCCGTCAGCGCGGTACGCCATTTGACGCGACCGAGCGCAGCCCATGCGTTCTTGAGAACGAACATGCGGTACTTCTCCAGTTCTCTGTAGTTACGCGTCGACGCATGCCGACGCCAGCGTTGGCCGGGACGCACACAGTCAAGCAACGACAGCGAGTACGCTCACAGCGCAATGCGCCCCGTGCAATCATCCTGCCCATCCAACGTGATTGTTTTCTTGCGCAACACTGTTATACCTCTGTGTGAAGTCTGAATACTTCCTGAAAATCGAAGGTTGGATAAGCAGCGATTTTGTTCCTGCTCGCGCTCGTCTCCGCTCTATGTCCGCCTATTCTTCCCGCGTTCCGCGTCCGTCTTGCGCCCATCCCGCGCATGTTCCATCCGTTTTTAGATGCCTTTCCAGCTTTTGTTGCCGCACGGTCCAGTTTTGGATTACAAAATGCAGGTGCGATTGCGATTTGTGGCTTGCTTTCGCGGCTTCGGCTACGATGGATGGCGATGAAGCAGCACAGCACAGACAATACGATTCCCACAGCGGCCGACGACGCAGTCGATGAAGCCGACAGCGCAGTCGCCGCAAGCAAGACGACAGACGAAACGACGGCTAAAACGACGGACAAGATATCAAGCAAGACAACGAACGATACTTTGCCTTTGCCTTGCGATTCCGCCGTTCCCCGCTTATCCCGCATCGCACTGCCGGTCTGTTCCGCCATCGGCGTCGCGCTCGCCGCCGCGGTCGTATGGGCCTGGTTTCCGCACGGTTCCGCCGCTTGGACGAACCCATTGCACGAAATCGACGCGCCCGCGCACTATTACTTCATCCGCAAGATCCTCGGCGAAGGCGTCGGCGCGGCCACCCACCTGTGGCCGAACGACGAATACTATCCGCCGTTGTTCCATCTGCTTGCAGCCGGCATGATTAAGCTCGCCAGCTTGTTCGGCGTCAATCTGTCGATTTACGCCGCGTTCAACACGGTCTGGCTGGCCACATCCGGCTTGGTTTGGCCGATTGCGATTCAGCTGTACGCTTCCTATTTCACGCGTCGTCTGTCGCATTCGGCACAGTCCGTATGCTTCCCCCGATTTGCGAACGCGCGAAAGTCCTCGGCCCGCAATGTCGCGTCTGTCGTAGTTCCGCTATTCCCCGCGATACTCGCGCTCATCATCCCCCCGCTTGCCGTCGCTTCCGCCTCGCACCCCTTTCAAATGCTGGCTTCCGGTCCGCTGATCGCCTTCGGCCTGGCCACCACGCTTCTGCCGTTCTGGCTGTACACCACACTTCGCCTGCTCGACGCGCTCGCCACCCGAGAACACCTCGTCAAATGGATCATATGGTTCTTCGTCACTGCCGGCGTCTGCATGTTCGCCCATCCGCGCATCGTATTCACCTGGCTCCTGCTCATGGCCCCCTTCGTGCTGACGCGACTGCCATGGAAAGCCATCGCAGGCCTTGCTGGCGTAGTGGTTCTCGGCGCCGCCGTGTTCCTTGTGTACATGATGTCCAGCTACAAATCGGACCGCTACTTCAATCCCGCCAGCTGGTTCCACACCTTCGTTCCGAACCGCACGGTGCCCGAAGCGCTCAAAATCTACGTCACCGACAATATCGGCGGCGTGCAAGGCTGGTTCATGGCCGCAATCGTGCTGATCGCGTTTGCCGTCACCGTCGCAGCCATCATCCGCCCGCAATGGTTCGCCGCCAATCGCGCCGATTCCGCTACTGTGCCTGGCGCTTCTGCGATTGACCGTGCATCCGATAGCACGGCAGCGCAACCGCACGAACAGGTTGCCGATTTTGCGGCTATGCCCGCCGATCGTAGGAATCGCAAGACTTCCGCCAGCTACCGCACTCCACGTTCCGACGCCTCGCAACTCCGCCGCGACGCGATCGCCATTCTGCTGGCCTTCTTCCTGGTCGGTCTCGTCTACGTCTGCTCGACCGCGCTGACTGGCTGGTTCCCCAACATCGTGGCCGCCGCCTGGTATCGCGCCGAAACCCGACCGCTTACCATGATTCCGTTCGGCGTGCTGCCGCTGATCGTCTTCGCCGCCGTCGTATTGTTGCGTGCCGGCCGTCTGCCGAACGTCACGAAAATCATTGCGATTGTTCTGCTTGCGGCGCTCGCCATTTCCTGCCAATTCGGCAATACTGTTCGTTCCGCCCTGTCGGATGCCGTCTATGCGAATATGACGATTGACGATGCGCGGCCGGACGAGCAGCTCACTGCCACGAAGGAGAAGATTCTCAAGAAGGTGGTGAAGGAGACTGGTACCGATTCGGTGGTGGTTTCCGATCCGCTGAACGGTTCCATGTATGCGACGGCGATGTACGGCGCGGATATGCTGTTCCCGATTTACAACGCGAAGGCCGAGAAGAATGGTGCGATTTTCGGTCAGACGGAGAATGCGTTCGCGTCGGGCGACGGCAAGGTGCTGACGAATACCGTCTGCCCGCTGAGCGCGGATGGCGATGCATACTTCCTGAGCATGGGCGGCCAGGCGCCGAGCCTGCAGATGTTCACGTTCAAGCAGCAGTACGACACGTTCCACGATCAAAAGCTGATCGACCAGTACGCCAAAGATGGCACGATGCGCAAGGTTCAGGATTATTCGAATATGGCTTCATATGCGAAGGGCTGGGCGTTGTACCAGTTCAACTGCCAGTGATCACGTGTGTTGCGTGGCTGCGTGGCGTCGAAATAGGCGATTGGGAGAACAAGAGGCTCTGGTTTGTCAAGTTTCGACACGCCGATGGAACGTTGGATTTCCAACGGTTCCGTGCTTCATTGTGCCCTGCGGGTTGCGCGATTGCGGGTTCTCGTGTAAGTTTATCTCTTGCTGCTCAGCACGGCGGCCTCGCTCCTGGAGATTGGGGCGGCTTGCTGGTGCGGTGGTGGTTTGAGAACTCAAGAGCGTATTTGTACTACTTCTTTATAGTCAATGATTGCCAGTTCGTTGCCGGCCATGTTCGCATGGTGCCGAGGGATCGGTCAAACGGCGGCGAGGTTTTTGTGCGATGCGCCTTTCCTTATAAGGCGATCGTCAATTTTCTTAGATGAGAGTCACATGTTGGCTTTCCGCATAAGTTTTTTTGTGGAGGGTTCGATTCTGGCTCAGGATGAACGCTGGCGGCGTGCTTAACACATGCAAGTCGAACGGGATCCCAGGAGCTTGCTCCTGGGTGAGAGTGGCGAACGGGTGAGTAATGCGTGACCGACCTGCCCCATACACCGGAATAGCTCCTGGAAACGGGTGGTAATGCCGGATGCTCCAGTTGACCGCATGGTCCTCTGGGAAAGCTTTTGCGGTATGGGATGGGGTCGCGTCCTATCAGCTTGATGGCGGGGTAACGGCCCACCATGGCTTCGACGGGTAGCCGGCCTGAGAGGGCGACCGGCCACATTGGGACTGAGATACGGCCCAGACTCCTACGGGAGGCAGCAGTGGGGAATATTGCACAATGGGCGCAAGCCTGATGCAGCGACGCCGCGTGCGGGATGACGGCCTTCGGGTTGTAAACCGCTTTTGACTGGGAGCAAGCCCTTCGGGGTGAGTGTACCTTTCGAATAAGCACCGGCTAACTACGTGCCAGCAGCCGCGGTAATACGTAGGGTGCAAGCGTTATCCGGAATTATTGGGCGTAAAGGGCTCGTAGGCGGTTCGTCGCGTCCGGTGTGAAAGTCCATCGCTTAACGGTGGATCCGCGCCGGGTACGGGCGGGCTTGAGTGCGGTAGGGGAGACTGGAATTCCCGGTGTAACGGTGGAATGTGTAGATATCGGGAAGAACACCAATGGCGAAGGCAGGTCTCTGGGCCGTCACTGACGCTGAGGAGCGAAAGCGTGGGGAGCGAACAGGATTAGATACCCTGGTAGTCCACGCCGTAAACGGTGGATGCTGGATGTGGGGACCATTCCACGGTCTCCGTGTCGGAGCCAACGCGTTAAGCATCCCGCCTGGGGAGTACGGCCGCAAGGCTAAAACTCAAAGGAATTGACGGGGGCCCGCACAAGCGGCGGAGCATGCGGATTAATTCGATGCAACGCGAAGAACCTTACCTGGGCTTGACATGTTCCCGACAGCCGTAGAGATACGGTCTCCCTTCGGGGCGGGTTCACAGGTGGTGCATGGTCGTCGTCAGCTCGTGTCGTGAGATGTTGGGTTAAGTCCCGCAACGAGCGCAACCCTCGCCCTGTGTTGCCAGCACGTCGTGGTGGGAACTCACGGGGGACCGCCGGGGTCAACTCGGAGGAAGGTGGGGATGACGTCAGATCATCATGCCCCTTACGTCCAGGGCTTCACGCATGCTACAATGGCCGGTACAACGGGATGCGACCCCGTGAGGGGGAGCGGATCCCTTAAAACCGGTCTCAGTTCGGATTGGAGTCTGCAACCCGACTCCATGAAGGCGGAGTCGCTAGTAATCGCGGATCAGCAACGCCGCGGTGAATGCGTTCCCGGGCCTTGTACACACCGCCCGTCAAGTCATGAAAGTGGGTAGCACCCGAAGCCGGTGGCCCAACCTTTTTGGGGGGAGCCGTCTAAGGTGAGACTCGTGATTGGGACTAAGTCGTAACAAGGTAGCCGTACCGGAAGGTGCGGCTGGATCACCTCCTTTCTACGGAGAATTCAGTCCAATGTTTTTTGGACAGTGTGTGCCACACGATGGCGTGACAGTCATGCCTTATAGTGTGGATGCTGGTGTGGAAGAGATCATGGGCTTGGATGTCCCGTCGGGATGTCCGGGAGTGGTATGGGTATGCTTTTGGGCTCCCGGACCGCCACCCCACAACGTCTGTTGTGGTGCGGTTCGATGCCCATCATCGTCAGCCTGGTTTCCTTTGTTGGTTTCGGGTGAGGGTGGTGGCGCGTGGTGGTTTGAGAACTGGATAGTGGACGCGAGCAAGAGAAACTGAAAGAACGTTTCTTTTTGCTTATCGCGATTTCGCCAAACTCTTCAATTGAGTTTGGTTTCGAGATCGATCGTTTTGTGATCATTTTAGTGTTAAGATTTGTCGTCTGGCGATCTTGCTATCAGGAAACCCGCGGGTGGGACAATGGTCTTGCTGTTGTGCCGCTTGCGAGGGCGTATGGTGGATGCCTTGGCAGACAGTACCGATGAAGGACGTTTGAGGATGCGATAATCCTAGGGGAGCCTCCAACATGGCTTTGATCCTAGGGTCTCCGAATGGGGGGAACCCGCCGGCCGTCATGGGCCGGCACCGCCTATGGGCGGGGGTACGCAGGGAAGTGAAACATCTCAGTACCTGCAGGAAGGGATACTCCGTGAGTAGTGGCGAGCGAAAGCGGATCAGACCAAACCGGTTGCGCGTGATACCCGTCGGGGGTTGCGTTGCCGGTGTTGTGGGATCACGTGTCCCGGTTCCGACGGGCCGGGCGGGAGTCATAAAACGGCTTGCCAGGGGAACAGGCTTGAAGGCCTGGCCGTAGAGGGTGCCAGCCCCGTACCTGGACGTGAGCCGTCTTCCGATCGTGTTGTCCCAAGTAGCGCGGGCCTCGTGGAATCCCGCGTGAATCAGCCCAGACCGTTGGGTAAGTCTAAGCATACCTGTCTGACCGATAGCGTACCAGTACCGTGAGGGAAAGGTGAAAAGCACCCCGGGAGGGGAGTGAAACAGTTCCTGAAACCGTGCGCCCACAAACCGTCGGAGCCTCTGTGTGGGGTGACGGCGTGCCTATCGAAAAATGAGTCTGCGAGTCAGTGGCGGGTGGCGAGCATAAGCCGTGTGGCGTATGCGTAGCGAAAGCGAGTCTTAAAAGGCGTTTTTTAGTCGCTTGTCCTGGACCCGAAGCGGGATGATCTAGCCCTGGGCAGGTTGAAGCGCGGGTAAGACCGCGTGGAGGACCGAACCCACCTGGGTTGAAAACCGGGGGGATGACCTGGGGCTAGGGGTGAAAGGCCAATCAAATTCCGTGATAGCTGGTTCTCTCCGAAATGCATTTAGGTGCAGCGTCGGTCGATTGCGTCGCGGGGGTAGAGCTACCGGATGCTTGCGGGCCCTTGTTGGGTACCAACAGCAGCCGAACTCCGAATACCGTTGACGTGTATTCCGGCAGTGAGTCGGCGGGGGATAAGCTCCGTCGTCGAGAGGGAGACAGCCCAGACCGTCGTCTAAGGTCCCGAAGCGTGTGCTAAGTGGGAAAGGATGTGGAGTCGCATAGACAGCCAGGAGGTTGGCTCAGAAGCAGCCATCCTTGAAAGAGTGCGTAACAGCTCACTGGTCTAGTGGTTCCGCGCCGACAATGTAGCGGGGCTCAAGCACACCACCGAAGACGCGGCAGCAATCTTCATGGTTGCTGGGTAGGAGAGCGTCCTGCGAGGGGCGAAGCGGCGGTGGAAACCGGCCGTGGACTTCGTGGGAGTGAGAATGCAGACATGAGTAGCGAGAGACGGGTGAGGATCCCGTCCGCTGGATGACCAAGGGTTCCGGGGCCACGTTCGTCGTCCCCGGGTGAGTCGGGTCCTAAGGCGAGGCCGACAGGCGTAGTCGAATGGATGAACGGGTGGATATTCCCGTACCGACCATGGACCGGCAAAACCGAGACGGTGAGTACTAACCTCCGCCTCGTGGTGGTTCCTTCCTTCGGGTTGGTGTCGCCGCGTGGCGTTGGGACCGTAGCCGCAGTAGGTCAGCGCAGGGGTGACACGGAATGGGAGCCGGCCGCGGAGGTGGTTTTCCGTGGTCAAGCACGCAGCCAGTCATGTAGGCAAATCCGCATGGCGCGCATGGCGAGGTGTGATGATGGGAGCCTTTTTGGGCTCGATATCCGGTTGTCCAGGCCGTCGAGAAAAAGCCTCGGCGTGAGGGCCATGGCCGCCCGTACCCCAAACCGACACTGGTGGTCAGGTAGAGAATACCAAGGCGATCGAGCGAATCCTGGTCAAGGAACTCGGCAAATCACTCCCGTGCCTTCGGTATAAGGGAGACCCACTGGGGTGAAGGACCTTGCGTCCGGAGCTTTGGTGGGTGGCACAGACCAGGGGTAGCGACTGTTTACCAAAAACACAGGTGCATGCGAAGGCGAAAGCCGCTGTATATGCACTGACGCCTGCCCGGTGCCGGAAGGTTAAGAGGATCCGTCAATCCCTTCGGGGACGAAGCGGTGAATTCAAGCCCCGGTAAACGGCGGTGGTAACTATAACCATCCTAAGGTAGCGAAATTCCTTGTCGGGTAAGTTCCGACCTGCACGAATGGCGTAACGACTTCCCCCACTGTCTCGACCAGGAGCTCGGCGAAATTGCAGTACGAGTAAAGATGCTCGTTAAGCGCAGAAGGACGAAAAGACCCGGACCTTTACTATACCTTGGTATTGGCGTTAGGCGCGGATTGTGTAGCATAGGCGGGAGGCTTCGAAGCGGGTGCGCCAGCATTCGTGGAGCCGCAAGGTGAAATACCGCTCTGTTCTCGTTTGACGTCTAACCTCGACAAGTCATCCTTGTCAGGGACAGTGCCTGGCGGGTAGTTCAACTGGGGCGGTTGCCTCCCAAAGAGTAACGGAGGCGCTCAAAGGTCCGCTCAGCCCGGTTGGCAATCGGGTGTCGAGTGTAATCGCACAAGCGGGCTTGACTGCGAGGACGACGGTCCGAGCAGGGACGAAAGTCGGAGATAGTGATCCGGTGCCGGCGCACGGGCGCGGCATCGCTCAACGGATAAAAAGGTACCCCGGGGATAACAGGCTGATCATTCCCAAGAGTCCATATCGACGGGATGGTTTGGCACCTCGATGTCGGCTCGTCGCATCCTGGGGCTGGAGCAGGTCCCAAGGGTTCGGCTGTTCGCCGATTAAAGCGGCACGCGAGCTGGGTTCAGAACGTCGTGAGACAGTTTGGTCTCTATCCTCTGCGCTCGTTGGAATCCTGAGGAGGCCTGCCCATAGTACGAGAGGACCTGGGTGGACGAACCTCTGGTATGCCGGTTGTCGCGCCAGCGGCACGGCCGGTTGGCTACGTTCGGGAGGGATAACCGCTGAAAGCATCTAAGCGGGAAGCCTGCTCCAAGATTAGGATTCCATGGATCTTCGAGATCCTGTAGCCCGCATGTTGAACACGTGTTTGATAGGCCGGAGGTGGAAGCCCCGTGAGGGGTGGAGCCGACCGGTACTAACGGGCGATGGCGACACAACAATTCCGATCCTCTTGTGGAGGGTTGGTTCCGCGTCTTTCCTGTGCTTCGGTCCCAGGCGACAATGAGCGCTTGGTGGTCACGAATACGATTTAAACGATAGGCGTTTGCCTCGCGTCCGCTAGCCGGTTCCCAAACCGCCACCGATAACATGCCGGTTTGGATTCCTTTGGTTTCCTTGCCGTGGCCGTTAGATTTGCGGTGGTCATAGCCCTGGTGAGACGCCCGGTCCCATTCCGAACCCGGTAGCTAAGGCCAGGCGCGGCGATGGTACTGCACTCGAGAGGGTGTGGGAGAGTAGCACGCCGCCGCTTCAAACGTTGGGGGTTCCCGTCGAGCATCCTGCTCCGGGAACCCCATTTTTTTCCCCGAATCTTTTGTTCCTCCTCCCGGTTCTTCCGGCTGACCCCATGCGGGTTCCCGGAAGGGCTTTTTTATTTCCCGTATTTCCTTCTTCCTTCCGGGACTCCCGTGGGGCTTGGCTTCCGGGGACCCCGTCTTTCCATCCTTGATTTCCATCTGATTCCCAGGTCTCCCGCAGGGGCATGGAAATCCTTTCCACTCCTGGTTTTTTCTCTTCGGCGCCGCGGATTCCTGCTAGAAGACCGGAAAAACTATGGTTTTGGGACCTCGTGTGTGTCCCATGCATCAAAGCGCTTAGACTGGTCTTATGGCAAGAGTTACGGTGTATGACGTTGCAGAGAAGGCGGGTGTGTCTACCGCGACGGTCTCCTTCGCCTTCAGGCATCCCGACAAAGTGAAGGATGATACCAAGGCCAAGGTCCTCAGGGTCGCCGAGGAGCTTGGCTACGTTCCCAGCGGCAACGCACGTAGCCTTGCCAAAGGCAGGACGGGCACGTTGGGCATGTACGCGTTCGATATGCTGCTGGAAAGACCTCAGGGAAGCAACCTTGAGGATGATTGGCCTGATGTTTCCCCCAGATCCATCGACGAGCCTCTGGACGGTGACGAACCCAACGTTCTTGTATATCCGTTATACGTTGATGAGGTGCTTCGTGGTTTCGAACTCGAATGCTGGAAGAGTGGCAAGGGAATACTTATGGGAGCCGCCTCGGAAAGGGATGATCACAGATCGGTAACGGATATCGCCGGTCGCGTTGATGGTCTGGCGCTGATGCCAAGTGGATATAACGATACGCTTCCTCTTTCCATGTTGGCGAAGACCATTCCGCTTGTAATGGTGGGTGTGGGCGATGAAAAACTGCCTGCCGCATACCTGCAATGCGATAACGCATCGGGCATGAGGCAGATCGTCGACCATCTTGTCGAAGTCCACCATATCAACGATATGGCATTCGTCGGTGGTGTCAATGGTGGAGCGTGCGCGAGGGGTACCGACGCTGATGACGTCGTCTCGCGCTATGACGCGTTTAAAAAATGCCTCGAGGAACGTGGTCTCGATTCCAGCGACGCGCTGTTGGATGACTCCTTCGCCACGTCCGATGAATACATGGTGGGTTTGTGCGAGGCGATAGGATCCGGCAGACTGCCGCAGGCCTTGGTCTGCGGCACGGACCAGACCGCCTTCGGCGTGATCAGACTCCTCGAGGAGGCCGGTGTCCGGGTTCCCGACGACGTCATCGTCACCGGATTCGACGGAATCCTCGCCGGACGGCTGATGGAACCGCAGCTGACGACCGTCCGCCAGCCCATGGAGGACATGGGGCGCGAGGCGGCTCGCATGCTGCTTTCCAGGAACGGGGAGCCTTGGGAGAAGGCTGAAAGACGAGTACTCCCGGTCCGCCTCATTGTGCGCGGCAGCTGCGGATGCAATCAAAAAATCTAAGCGCATAAATCATATGGGCGTGTCGCCTTGACTTCCTTAAATCTAAGCGCTTAAATTGTAATATCAATCTAAGCGGTTAGATTGATATGAATCAAAGGAGATTTCAATGAGGAAGCCATTTTTCAAAGCGGTCGTGGCCGGCATGGCCAGTGTGGCGATGATTGCCGGTATGTCCGCGTGCGGACGGTCCGCGAACAACGCGGATTCCGATTCCGATGCGGTCAAGACCATCGATTCAAGCAAGGCCACCGGCGACCTGACCATCTGGGCCATGGGCAACGAGGGCGACCTGCTGGGTGATTTCGTCAAGGGATTCGAAAAGGAGAACCCCGACGTCAAGGTCAAGGTCACCGCGATCCCATGGTCCTCAGCGCACGACAAACTCCAGACCGCCATCGCCGCGGGCAACGGTCCCGACCTTGCGCAGATGGGCACCACCTGGATGGCCGATTTCTCCAACTCGTTCTCCACCGTGCCTGACAACCTCGACATGTCCGACTTCTCCGACGGGTCTAGGGCTACTGGCCAGGTCGACGGGAAACAGCTCGGCGTGCCTTGGTACATCGACACCAGAGTGCTGTACTACCGTACCGACATCGCCGAGATGGCTGGTTGGAACAAAGCTCCGAAGACTTGGAATGAGCTTAAGCAGATGGCTAAGGACATGCAGAAGGTCGATGGGGTCAAATACGGCATGAACCTCAACCCATCTGGCACTGACGCGTTCCTCGGAACTTTGCCGTTCTCCTACTCGGCCGGGGCGTCCTTGACTAACAAGGAACAGACGAAATGGACTTTCGAAGATACTGGCATAAAGAAGGGACTGAACTTTACCACCAGTCTCTACAAGGACGGCGTCGCGAACGTCAACGCCGACGTAAGCTCCGGTGCCGACATAGCGAACTTCGTGTCCGGTGACACTCCGATGATGCTGCAGGGGCCGACCGCCGTCAGCCAGATCAACGAATTGGGCGGCGATGGCTTCGAATCCAAGTACGCCACCGTGATTCTGCCGTCGATGAACGAATCCTCGGGTCCTGCCACGTCCTTCGTCGGCGGCAGCAACCTCGTGACGTTCAAGGACTCCAAGAACAAGCAGTCCGCATGGAAGTTCATCCAGTGGGCAAGCAAGCCCGAGGTGCAGGTCGAATGGTACAAGAAGTCCTCCGACCTGCCCGCCTCTCAGAAGGCATGGGATGAGGACGCGCTCTCCGGCAACGACAAGCTTTCGGCATTCGGCGACCAGCTGAAGAACACCATGGCTCCGCCGGCGCTGTCCACCTGGGCCCAGGTGTCCTCCGCTGCTGACCGCATCCTCGAGCAGATAAACAAGGGACAGGTCTCCGTTGACGAGGGCTTGAAGAACCTGCAGTCCGAAGCCGACTCCATCGGAACGGGAAACTGATCCCATGAGCCTCGGGACAAGAAAGACGAAGACGGAGGGCTCGGGCAACGTCCTCCGCCGCCGCCGTACGATTCTCGCATGGGGATTTGCCTTGCCTTTCGCAGTCGTGTTCTGCGTATTCATGCTGATCCCCCTCCTGTCCTCGATGGCGATGTCCTTCACCGACATCACCTCCAAGGACCTCCGCACCCCGTTCAACGTCAACTTCGTCGGACTGGACCAGTACATCGCACTGTTCCACGATCGTCGCTTCCTGCACGCGTTGGGCGTCACCGGAATCTTCGTGCTCGTCGGCCTGCCGATCACCATGGTGATCGCCCTCGCGTTCGCGGTGGCCCTCAACAAGGGATCCAAGCACCTCAACGCGTTCTTCAGGGCGGTGTTCTACGCGCCGGTCGTCGCCAGTGTGGTCGCAGTCTCCGTCGTGTGGAGGTACATCCTCCAGAAGGACGGCCTGCTCAACTCGCTCTTGGCCGTCTTCGGCATTGCCGGACCGGACTGGCTGCACGACACCCGCTACGCACTGCCCGCGCTGATGGTCATGACCATCTGGCGCAACATGGGAACGCATGATCATCTTCCTCGCCGGCCTGCAGGCCATCCCCGAGGAGCTGAAGGAGGCCGCGGCCATCGACGGCGCGGGCAAATGGCGCACCTTCCGCAGCATCACGCTTCCGCTGCTCAAGCCCACGCTGCTGCTGGGAGCCGTGCTCCTTTCCGTCGCCTACCTGCAGTTCTTCGAGGAATCCTTCGTGATGACCCAGGGAGGGCCGCTCGACTCGACGCTCTCCGCCGCGTACTACGTGTACCAGAAGTTCGGTTTCGGACAGTACGGAATCGCTTCCGCAGCCAGCTGGGTGCTGTTCATCATCATCGCGCTGGTCAGCGTGCTCCAGTTCCGCATTCTCAAGGAGGATTGAGATGACAGCCACGACAGTCGCGGCCTCGAGGCCGCAAAGCAACAAGCAGTCGCTCTGGCGCCGATTCGTCAAGGGGCGTGGACTCTCCTACTGCGTCCTCGCGGTGATCGGAGTCTTCTGGATCTTCCCGTTCCTGTGGATGGCGCTGGGCTCGTTGAAGACCCAGAGGGAGATCCTCGCCAAGCCGCCGAAGCTCCTGCCCGAGCACGCCTCGCTCGCAAACTTCGCGAAATGGTTCGGGGAACTGAACTTCGGTACCTACTTCACCAACAGCATGGTCGTCGCCGTGATCACCGTCCTCGGGAACATGGTGCTCTGCTCCATGGTCGGATACGCCCTGGCGAAGATGGACTTCGCCGGCAAGAACATCTTGTTCGGCGCCGTCATGGTGACGCTCATGGTTCCGAGCGTGGCCACGTTCGTCCCCCTGTTCGTGATCATCTCGAACATGGGACTCGCGAACTCCTACGCGGCGCTCATCCTGCCGTTCCTGTGCCAGCCCATCGGAGTCTTCCTGATGAGACAGTTCATCTCCGGAATCCCCGACGCGCTGATGGAGGCCGCGAGGGTCGACGGCGCCGGTGAGCTGCGCATATTCTTCCAGATCGTCCTGCCCCAGTGCGGGCCGCCGCTGGCGACGCTGTCCATCCTCACGTTCCTGTCCTCCTGGAACAACTTCCTGTGGCCGTTGGTCGCGGCCCAGACCGAGGAGAAGTACACGCTGCCCGTGGCACTGTCCCTCTACTCCACCGGCCAGAACGCCACGAACTACAGCGTCCTGCTCGCCGGAGCGGTACTGGTGGTCACCCCGATCCTCCTCCTGTTCGTATTCCTGCAGCGCTACTTCATCCAGGGCGTCGCCGGAACGGGCATCAAATAGAAAGACATGTCATGAAAGAACAATACGAGTTCCCGCCGGAATTCATCTGGGGCGCGTCCACGGCCGCGCACCAGATCGAAGGGAACAACGTCGCGAGCGACTGGTGGGCCAGGGAGCATGCCGAACGCACGGATCTCAGCGAACCGTCGGGAGACGCGGCCGACAGCTACCACCGCTACGGCGAGGACATCAGAATGCTCGCCGACGCCGGATTGGGCATGTACCGCTTCTCCATCGAATGGGCCCGCATCGAGCCCGCGGAGGGCTGCTTCTCCAAAGCGCAGCTGCTGCACTACCGCCAAATGATCGACGCGTGCCACGAGAACGGCGTCGAGCCCATGGTCACGCTGAACCACATGACACTGCCGCTGTGGCTCGCCACCAAGGGCGGATGGCTCAACGCCGATGCCGTCGACTACTTCGCCCGGTACGTGCGGTACGTGATGCCGATCCTCCACGACGTCACCTGGGTCTGCACCATTAACGAGCCGAACATGGTCGCGCTGACCCGTGGCGGAACCGAAGGCAGCGACTTCGTGGCCGCCTCGCTGCCCGCGCCCGATCCGGACATCTCCGCCACGCTCGTCAAAGCGCACAGGACAGCCAGGGAAATACTGTCCGAGAACCCGCGTATCAAGTCCGGGTGGACCATCGCCTGCCAGGCGTTCCACGCCATGCCCGGATGCGAACGGGAGATGGAGGAATACCAGTACCCGCGCGAGGACTACTTCACCGAGGCCGCGGCCGGGGATGACTTCATTGGGGTGCAGGCCTATCTGAGGACCTTCATCGGCAAGGATGGCCCCGTGCCGGTCCCCGAGGACGCGGAACGCACCCTCACCGGCTGGGAGTACTTCCCGCCGGCGCTGGGCATCGCCATCCGCCATACTTGGAACGTCGCCAAATGCACGCCGATAATCGTCACCGAAAATGGCATCGCCACTGCCGATGACCGCCGGAGAATCGATTACACCTTCGACGCCATAGCCGGCATGCACGACGCGATGGACGACGGTATCGACGTGAGGGGATACCTCCACTGGTCCCTGCTCGACAACTACGAGTGGGGCTCGTTCGCTCCGACGTTCGGCCTGGCCTCCTGGGACAGGGACACCTTCGAACGCCATCCGAAGCCATCCTTGGATTGGCTAGGATCAATCGCGAGAAAGGGGGTCATGGCCAGATAGAAGCCGTTTCCTCTCCATCCATTACATGAAAGGGCGCACGTTTTGAAACGTGCGCCCTTTCGTTTGATTTGGCGGATTCAATAGAAAACGGGTATAGCCCTCGATCTGGAAGAACATGTCTGTCCGGCGGCCGATGCTCGCGGCTGGCATACGCCGAAAACGCAGCACTGCTGTTCCCGTAAGGTCGCATCTCCCTTAACGTGTCAAGCGTCTCCTGATACGTTGCTGTATCGACGCCGGTTTCGTCATTCCTTGCCTTTCCCGAGTGGCCCTGTCGGCCAAGTGCGTTTCAACTCGAGAAAATAGCCGGGTTATGGCGGGCCGGCGGGGAGGGGCGTGCTGGACGCCTGCGCGAACTCGGTCTGACCTGATTCGCTGGATGTCTAGCCACAATGGAATGACTTGATGCGTATTCCAAGCCGGACGGAGGATGGAATGCATCTCCACGCGGATGGCGGCCGAATTCTTAAGTGTTTGCACCAGCGTTACATAAAACGCTTAGCGAACCGAAATGATGTCCGGCGGAACGTGTCCTTGCGCGTCTTGGAAACGGATATCCGTATTCGTTCGAAGGTTTCTCGACCAGGGGATGGGCTTTGCTTTTTCAGATTGACAGTCCGTAATCATTTCGGATATGTCGGAATTTAGACAGGAATCCCTTGGATGCGCCGCGGGCGATAAATACGGGCCGTGGTGCGGGAAGGACCTCGAACATGACGATTCGAAGAACACGGTCGCCTATTTCGGCGAGCGTGCCGCTTCCCACCCTCGGCGAGGTCACGGCCGGCACCGCGAGCCTCAGCCGGTAGGAGCTACCCACAGGATCATTCGTGTTGGTCGGAGTTCTCTCGTTCGGCGACGGAATTGTATCCGTGGGGTACTTCGTCGTTGTTTCTACGGACGGATCCGAGGGTGTCCATCCACCAGTGTTCGCGGTCGATGATCTCTTTGGGTGACTTGTTCATGTCGAAGATCTCCAGGATCGAGTACTGGAAGTTCTTCTCGATGTATCCGGCGCCGAGGTTTCTGAGCTGCTTGTTTCCCCCGGAGTGGTCTCCGGACGCGTATTCCTTCCAACGCGACAGCAGACCGTGCGAGGCTCCTTTCCGTGAGTAGGCGGACCCCACGTAATGCCATCCCGTTCGTCTATCGGTCTGCAGATAGACCGCCTGGACGCTGCCGAGGGCCGCCCGCCATTCCTCGTTGTTCACGGCCGCCACGAGCTGCCGGTGCGTCAACCGAACGTTCTCGTATCCGGGGAACGGTAACGCGGATACGGGGGATTGAGCGATTTTCTCAAGGGTCATCGTCTTGAGAAAATCCCGGCGTCGTTCTTCATTGTTGGACAGGTTAAAGACGACTCCCGTGTAACCCGGATCTCTTTTGTAGTACACTACCGCCCTGGCCTTTAGCGAGGCGTATTCCGGGATCTCATTGTAACGGTATAGAATCTTGCCGTCGTTCTCCGTGTACTCGTCGAGGACGTCGTAGGCTCCGACGAACAGCCATTGTGTGGGGTGGGGATTCTCTGGCTTGAGCTGAATGAACTGGAGGACTTTACGTGTGTGAATCTGCGCTGTTGCCTTATCCTTATCTGGCCATTTCTTCGTGAAAATCCACTTCATCAGGTCATCATAGGAGGAATAGTAGGCGTCGGGAAGATCACTCCATTTGCCCCATTCCGGGTTGCTGCCATTCAGACGAATGCTATAGCCGGCTAGGTCCTCTTCGTCGAGTCCCAATAGTTCGAGGAACCGGATCGGTTCCGTATCCTGGATTCCGTCTTCGATGCGCGTCATTGCCATCGCCTTTCCATTCCCGATTGCCGCCGGACGGTATGATTTTCCGGTTTGTAAGACAGTCTAGCGTCTTGATGATGAGGATTATGGAACCGGCTGGCTCCTTGCCAGGTGGACGTGGAGTCCGACGAAGGGTTGCGGGTCCGGCTGTCTTCGTGGAACGACGACGGTTTGACGTGGCCGAGTGATGGGAATGAGACCGGTCGCGCGGTGTCTGGGCGTTATCTGTTGTCATGTCGCCATGTCGCGAAATCGGTTCGTTGTTGGATGAGTGTGGTCCTGTGAATTCTTAAATGTTGTACCGAATGCAACATGCAACACTTGGTGAATCCGACTAGGACCATCGGAATGCGTCTTGGACCATTTCGAAAACGGACGTTTTCGGAGCGTAAACCGGACTGGGGGAGTTGTCTCCGACACTCCGGCGGAAAGTGTCTCAAAACCCGTCCCGTAATCAACGTTCCGAAACTCCATGCCTTTGACGGGTAATGGTACGGTCGGTCAAATTGCGGTGATGATGGGCGTTGGGCAATCCACTGTATATCGGTATCTGAATGAAGCGGATGGCAAGCGCTGAACAGTCGTTTCCTAAAAATATGTTCATATGTCGCCGGCGTTTGGCGAAGGATCGGCCGTGCGGACCATTGTGACCATGGATGGGAACGGCAGGCTCGCCATAGACCTGCGTCACCAAGGTGAGGGCATTGGCGCGATGCTGCTGAAGGGCACCGCGGAATAAGCCTGACCTCCATTCCGCAAGCCGGCCGGGTCGCCGCGCGACGTTTTACCGTTAATCTGTAGAATCGTCGGAATCGGCGTTTGATGCAGTCGCGCGGTCGGAACAGTGCCGCTCGATATCCGGAAAAGTGCGGAAATCGGGTAAAACGGGTTTTCAAAAAGTGCGGAAATCGGGAAACCAGGGATGACGGCCATGTTTTGACGGGGTGCGCAATGCCATGCTCGGATGAAGGGATGATTTCATGGCGGAATGGCGCCGTTTTTAAGGGGTGCATAGGGTGCACAGGTGGCCATGGAAGGGTGGCTCTCCCTCATGAAATGTGACGGAAGGGTAAAAACTCGCTCATAAAAGTGTGAGATGAGGATGCCGGATGTTTCAGAGAAAACGATGGCAAGGTCAGCGATGACCACATCGCCGTATCGCCATTCGTCACAGCAGCTCGTCTCTCTTAAGCGCTCCGAACGGGTCTTCCTCCGTCTGATATTCCACTGCATGGTCTTTGAACACGTTTGATATACAGAACATATTTGTTGCGGACTGCAAGTGCGGAACCGGGCTTATAGAGACAAAGTGCGAGCGTATTGGACGGTTCGTTGTCGGACGGGTCGTATTAGAGAGGTAGTTCCCGATAGACCAAATCGTCACGGACAGCAAACCCCTGATGCTCCCAGAAATCGTTGCCGGCATCGTTGTCTGCGGGCACACCGACGGCGACTTTTGGCAGGCCGATCGCACGAAGCGCTTCAACCACGCGGCCCACCAAAAGCGAGCCAATGCCCATACCGCGCGCGTCGGGATCGACCGCCGTGTGGTAGATGCGCGACCGTCTGCTATCGTGACCGGCAAGAATCGCTCCAATAATCCTTCCGCCATCGTCTTCGGCTACGAAACAGGTGTCGGGATTGCGTTTGAGGAACGTTTTTATCGCATCCTCGGAATCGTCGATGTCCCTCATGGTGAAACCGGTGCATCGCGTCCACAACCCGTATACCAGCGGATAATCCTCAATTTTCATACGACGGATGGTTGGTGCAGGCCCAGTCATATTTCCTCCTTTTCTCGTTGAACGTTAGTTTCGATTTTCGTATCGTTCGCGGTATTCCTGCGCGCGTATGCCGTATTTGCGTTGCACGGCCGTCTGCAGCGCGCGCGTATCGGGGAAACCGCATTCCCTTGCGATGCTGGCTATCGACGCAGAGGAACCTGACAGTTTTCTGCAGGCGTCGTCCAATCGCAGGTCGGTCAGAAATTCTTTGAACGTTTTGCCGGTCGCCTTGCGGAATAGGCGGCAGAAATGTTCCCTGCCGTATCCGAATTCCCGTGCGACGTCGGTCGCTTCGAGATGCTGTTTGCGGTGCGATGTCATGTATCCGATGATCTGCATGGTGATGTTTCTTCCGGATCTGACCAATTCCGGCCGCCGTACCCCGGAAACGAACCTCGAATACAGCAGCGATAGCAATTCGTACAGCAGCATATTGAGCTTGAATCCACGAATGGCCTCATCGGACTGTCCAATACATTGTAGCCAATCCATTTTCATTGAAAACGAAATTTCCGACATTGATGGCAATTACGCTTCCAAACATGATAAACTCGTTACTAAACACGTTTAGTTGCTGAATTTCCAAGGAGGTAGGTTTCCATGGCCACGATCAGGGAGATCGCGGAAAAGGCGGGCTTCTCCCAGGCGACCGTATCGAGAATACTCAATGACGACCCCTCGTTCTCGGTGAAGGAGGCCACCCGTCAGAAGATTCTGAGCACCAGCATTGAGATGGGGTACGAGAACGTCCCCCGCTACCAACGTGTCACCATTCCGCAAGACATCGCGTTGCTGAACAACTCCATCCACGACAAGGGGCTTCAGGACGCCTATTTTGACGAGCTTGAAGTTTCATTACGTCGCCATGCCAAGGACGAGCGCATGAGAGTGACGGAATACAACGATGTCAAATCCCTGATGAAGGACGCGTCCAAATACGCCGGATTCATCTCAATAGGTCCGGCGCCGTTCAAAAGGAACATGTTGAAGCGTCTGCACGCGGTCCTTCCGCATGGAGTGTTCATCGACATCAATCCCGCGCCGAGCCTGTTCGATTCGGTGCAGCCGGATCTGGAGCAGACCATTCTGGACGCCTTGGACGAATTGATGGACGCCGGCAACAAGCGAATCGGGTTCATCGGAGGGTTCGGCAACATCATGGGCGACCATGAGTATCCCGAGGATCCGCGTGCGTTCGCGTTCCGCAACTGGACCGTCCGTCTCAGTCTTGACGTCGACGGCCTGGTGTTCGATGAGGGGCCTTTCACCGTGGAGAACGGCCGTGCCTTGGGAGAGAGGTTCGTGGCCGAATGTGGCGACAGGCTCCCGGATGCTCTGATTGTGGCGGCGGACCCCATCGCAGTAGGCGTCTTGCAGGCGTTCGCGGCGGCCGGCATTCTGGTTCCACGCGACATGCGACTGGTGAGCATCAACAACCAGGAGATCGCGAATTACACTTCGCCGACGCTTTCGTCGTATGACATCAACAAGGACGAATTGGCCAAGGCCGCGGTATTCATGCTGTCGGAGGCCATTTCCATGGGGCGCTCCGTCAACCAGCATATGAGGATTTCAACCAAGCTGGTCGCCCGGGACAGTTTCACCCCGAAAGCCAGGTAGGGTTTAAGAAGAAAGGGTTCCCTCGTTGACACGCGTAATACGTGCCAACGAGGACCGAACCCTTTTGCATCTGTGAGGTGTTTTCGAAGGAAAGTCTGTCAAGCCCTGTTCCCGATATGGAAACGAGGGCACGGCACGGGGAAAACATGGAAGACGTGCCGTACCCTTTCAAGGCGCCGTCTCCGGTTTGATGTCAAGGTCCACCCTTGACGACGGCACCGTCCTTTCGCCATACGTTTCCGCGTATGGCGAAAGGAAAGCCAAGTCCCGGTTTCCGCCGGGGCGCGCCGGTCAGATCAGGTCGAGATCGACGTCGAGGCTGATCGGCTGGTCCGCCGGGATATGGTACTGGGGGTGGACCGGGGACATCCAGGAGTCATCTCCTCCGACACCCATCTGCTCGGCAAGCACACGCAGGAACATGTGCTTCGGGGCGGGGAGCTCGTCCTGATGCTGGGCTTCCTCAAGCATGAAGCTGGAGTACGGCTGCAGGCTCATCGCGAACGGTTCGGCGCCTTCGGCGCGGCTTATGCGAAGGCCATGGCCCTTCTCGTCCGTGATCTCGGCCCAACGCACGTCCTCATGGTTGCCGGTTTCCTGCGGCATGAGATACGGGGCGTGGTCCTTGAACGCGTCGGTGCTCCACACACCGAGCTTGGCATGCTTGCGATCCTGGTAGGTCTCCTCCGGACCAGCGCCGAAGAAACGCAGGTTCGAGTACTGGACCGGAAGGGTCCATTCGATGCCGAACGCGGGGATGGTGGGCAGGTCGCCCGGCTCGCCCGGGTATTCGACGTGCAGATTCACTCGTCCGGTGGTGTCGGCGGTGTAGCTGACGGTCACCTTGGTGCGCTGCGGGGTGGCGAGCTCGTACGTGTAGGAGGCCTTGACGGTGTCCTCGTCGATCTGTTCGATCTCGTTGCCGATGCAGCGGGCGTAACGGCCTGCTCCCAGCCACTGGGCGCGTTCGAAGCCGTGGCCTGCGCCGCGATCGTTGTCGGTCAGCGCGCGGAACGTGGTGACCGCCGGACGGCGCAGCACGAATTCTCGATTGTTGAACGTGTAGGAGACCAGTCCGCCTTGGGTGCGGGAAAGCAGTACCTCGCGGCCGGATCCCTGCACGCCGACGTTCCAACGGCCAACGGTGACGATGCCGTCGACCGGCTTTACCGGAGCGGAGGCCTTCTTGGAGCCGGCGACGACGGTCTGGCCGAATGCCAGCTCATAGCCGGCTACCGCCCAATTGGTCGCCTTGGCGAGACGCTGGGATACCTCCAGCACCAGTTCGGACGCGCCGTCGCGGTACAGATCCAACGGCCAGTCGACATCGAGCTTCTCCGTCGAACCGGCCGGCACGTCGAAACGGCGTTCGGACTGCCATACCGGTTCGCCATCCGCAAGGACACGCAACACGAACGTGTATTCGCCAGTGGAGGTGAACAGATTATCGTTCTTGATGGTCACGGAATCCTCGGCGACATCGATATGCACGTTGGAATACAGCTGCTTGACCTCCTGGGCCTTCGGCGTGGGCTTACGGTCCGCAAACACCAGGCCGTTGCCGGAGAACTCGTAGTCGCTCGGCCTGTCGCCGAAGTCGCCGCCATAGCGAAGGCTCGTGGTTCCATCGGGCTGGGTGGCGTAGATCGCCTGGTCGATGAAGTCCCAGATGAAGCCGCCCTGGTACTTCGGATAGTGTTCGAGCGCGGTGTATTCGTCCATGTTGCCGCACGAATTGCCCATGGCGTGCATGTACTCGCAGGAGATGTAAGGCTTCTGCGGATCATTCTTCAGGTATTCCTCGATGGCGTCGGCGTGCGCATACATGCGGGTCTCGATGTCGGTCACGTCGTCGTAGTCGCGGTTGTGGGTCACGCCCTCATAGTGCACGGGACGGTTCGGGTCGATGTCGTGCACGCGCTTGTACATGGCGCGGAACACGTCGCCCGTGTAGGATTCGTTGCCGAGAGACCAGATCAGGACGCTCGGATGGTTGTAGTCGCGGCGCACCATGCTGTTGACACGGTCGACGCACGCGCCCTCCCAATGCGCCTTGCTTCCCGGGACGGCGGTCTCCTCGGTGAGGACGTCACCGGGCAGGCACCAGCTGCCATGGGTTTCGAGGTTGGTCTCGTCGATCAGGTAGATGCCGTACTCGTCGCACAGCTCGTACCAGCGCTCCTGGTTCGGATAGTGGGAGGTCCTGATGGCGTTGAGGTTGTGCCTCTTGCAGAAGACCACATCGTCGATCATGTCCTGCTCGGTGATCGCGCGGCCGCGCTTGGGATCGAACTCGTGGCGGTCGGCGCCCTTGAATACGATGCGCTTGCCATTAATCGTCATGATGCCGTCCTCGATGCGGAAGCGGCGGAATCCGACCTTCTGGACGGCGACCTCGGCGATGTTGCCGGCATGGTCGATGACCGTGACCTCGAACTCGTAGAGGACCGGATCCTCCGCGCTCCACGGGTGGATGCCGTTCAACGATCCGGTGGAGATGGAGGTATCGGGGTCAGCGCAGTTCGCGGTCTCCCAGACGACGTTACCATCGGAATTCTTCAACGTCGCCGAGATCGTGGCCGCGTCGGCTGCGTTGCGCACGGTGAGCGCCGCGTCCAAAGAGGCGCTGCCGGACTCCGGATCCCAATCGGATTCGATCTGCATGTTCTCGATATGCACATGCGGCTGCGCGGCCAGCTCGACCGAGCGGAACAGTCCGTGCAGACGCCAGAAGTCCTGGTCCTCGAGCCATGAGGCGCTGGAGTATTCGTAGCATGCGACGGCAACGACGTTCTCGCCGTCGTGCAGCATCTCGGTGATGTCGAATTCGTTGGGGGTGAAGCCGTCCTCGCCATAGCCGACGAACATGCCGTTGACCCACACGTAGATTGCGGTGGCCATGCCGTGGAACACGATGGAGACGGTTCCGCCGGCGTTCTTGGTGTCGGCCAGACGGTTCGCCATCGTGAAGGTCTTACGGTAGAGGGCGACATGGTTGTTCTCCGGAATATTCGGTTCCGTCGGATTCTCGTGGCCATCCCACGGGTATTGAATGTTCACGTACTTGTTGTTCATCAATCCCGCCATCTGCAGGTGTCCGGGAACCTGGATGCGTTCGAAGGCGGAATCGTCGAAGTTCTCCCTTACGAAGGGCTCCTCGTTGAATTCGATGTCGGATGCCTGAACGACCTCGACCCTCCATTCGCCGTCGAGGCTCTGCCTCAGATCGGACCATTCGTTGGTCTGCGGATCGTGCGCGTAGCATTTGTGGTCGGAATGCGCCGGGATGCGGTTGACCTCGAATACGGTCGAATCGGCGAGCCAGGTCTCGGATGCGTGTTCGATGCGGGTTTCGTTTGCCATGTTTTCCTGCTTTCGTTCATTACATCTTTGTGAATGATGGAGGGAAGATGAACTTCCTTTACCAGATAATAAACATTGTTTACAAAAAAGGCAAATCGGTTTTACTTGACGTCTTAATTCCTTCGTGTCAGCGGTATATGTTGTAACGTATCAGGCATCTGATTGATACCGATATGACAGTGCTGGTACACGGTTTACCTAATTCAACACGCCGCCAAACCCTATATTTTGCTAATGGTTTTTACTTTTTCTTGTAAAGAGCGTATACTCGACATGCAAGATCAATGGGTGATCTTCAACTCCGGAATCTTAAGGAGAAGAAAAAATGAGCAACGAAACGACAACCGCGGACGGTGGCGTCCGCAAGAAGGGCAAGCTCGGCCAGCGTATCGCCTACGCCTGCGGCAACCTCGGTCAGTCCGCCTTCTACAACGCGATGAGCACATATTTCATCGTCTATGTCACCGGCTGCCTGTTCTCGGGCGTTGACAAGGCGCTTGCGGCCAAGCTTATCGGTGTCATCACCAGCCTCGTGGTGATTATCCGTATCGCCGAGATCTTCATCGACCCGCTGCTGGGCAACCTCATCGACAACACCAACACCAAGTGGGGACGCTTCCGCCCATGGCAGTTCTTCGGCGGCCTGATCTCCGCCGTCCTGCTCGCCGTGATCTTCAGCGGCATGTTCGGCCTGGTGAACGTCAACACCACGCTGTTCATCGTGCTGTTCGTCATCACCTTCGTCGTGCTCGACGTGTTCTACTCCCTGCGTGACATCTCCTACTGGGGCATGATCCCGGCGCTGTCCTCCGACTCCCACGAGCGCTCCACCTACACCGCCCTCGGCTCCTTCACCGGCTCCATCGGCTACAACGGCATCACCGTCGTGGTCATCCCGATCGTCAGCTACTTCACTTGGACGCTCACCGGTGCCAAGGGCGAAGGACAGGCCGGCTGGACCTCCTTCGGCATCATCGTCGGACTCCTCGGCATCCTGACCGCATGGACCGTCGCGTTCGGCACCAAGGAAAGCACCAACGCACTGCGCGCCAAGGCCCAGAAGAACGGCAACCCGCTCGAGGCATTCAAGGCCCTGTTCCAGAACGACCAGCTCCTGTGGGTCGCCCTGTCCTACCTGCTGTACGCCATCGCCAACGTGGCCACCACCGGCGTACTCCTCTTCCTGTTCAAGTTCGTGCTCGACAACCAGGCCGCCTACTCCATGACCGGCGTCATCGCCTTGGTGGCAGGCCTCATCATGGCTCCGCTGTACCCGATCCTGAACAAGCGCATCCCACGCCGAGTCCTGTACATCGTCGGCATGACCTCCATGATCGTGGCCTACATCCTGCTGGGTCTCTTCTCCACCAACATGACCGTGGTGTTCATCGCCCTCGTGCTCTTCTACATCCCGGGCACCCTCATCCAGATGACCGCCATCCTCTCCCTGACCGACTCCATCGAATACGGCCAGCTGAAGAACGGCAAGCGCAACGAGGCCGTCACCCTGTCCGTACGTCCGATGCTTGATAAGATTGGCGGCGCGCTGTCCAACGGCATCACCGGCTTCATCGCCGTCGCTGCTGGCATGACCGGCAACGCCACCGCAGCCGATATGACCCCCTCCAACATCCACACCTTCGAAATCTGCGCCTTCTATGTGCCGCTTATTCTGATCGTGCTCAGCCTGCTGGTGTTCATGTTCAAGGTCAAGATCGACGAGAAGATGCATGCTAAGATTGTCAAAGAGCTCGAAGCCAAGCTTGCCTCCGGCGAAATCGTCGATGACGAAGCTCAGACCGCCGAGACCGTCGAGGCCATCGATGAGGAGGCCAAAACCCTGACCGAATAAATACCAATACTTGCCACTCCTTCCCTTTTTCACCAAGAAGGCCCCGACCATGTCGGGGCCTTCTTGGTTTATGTGATGGTAATGGTGCGGTAAGTTATTTCAAAAATCTTCTGGCAAACCGATGAATATACAAAAGAATCAATCGGAATGACATGCGGCGACGGGGATGACATGCCTGCAATCAAGGCATAACGAAACAAGAGAAAAAAGAATAGCGGCGAACGGAAGACAAAGTGCCGCGGAAAAGGAATGAACATGCAGAACGACACTTTCAACCAGATCCTCAACTCCAACCTCGCCTCCATGGATCCGGGCTTCGGCCAGTTCGCCCTCGCCAAGGCATCCTCCGACCTGTTCAAGAAGGTCATCAACAAGTAAGGCGCAAAGACTTCTTCTGTTTCCTTTCAAAAGAAAAGGTGCCGCACCAGATTCCGTGGGAATAATGGTGCGGCACCTTTTTTCTTTTCAACCCCGGCGTTTTGACTTGGCCTACAACGGCATTCCAATGGATGCGCTTCGGGATTGACGAAAGAACCGGTTTTTGTCTATAAAAGGACCTTATCGGGATCTTATATCTTCTCCCGCAATGGAGACGGGCAAGGAAGCATGGCCTTCGCCACTTCCACAATACGAGTTTTACAAACAATCAAAAGAGAGATAATGGTCAAGGCAGTTTAAAGGGGAACTCCTTTGGCTCCATTTCAGGAGCGATTTTCACTTAAGAAAGCTGTGCGCCTTCGGGTTCCGGACGAGATCGGGAAAGTGCGCGATGTCCGCATCGCACGTTTCCCATCGGTTCGAAGTCGAACGCGTGCGTCGTCACATTAGGTGGAGTCAATCCACGGAAATTGTCTGTAGGGCAGATCTCGATTCGTTCCTGATTGGAGCCAAAACGCATCGAATGGTGCATCGCAAGATGGAGGACGCCAGGCGTATCCCGGATGAAGCGACCGGAATGAACGCCAGCGATTGCTCCGTCGGATCCAACCTTAACGGATCCGGCATATCCCGTCAGACCTTCGTGTCCCTCACAGCAGAAGGTCCTGACGGGATATGTTTCGATGCGCATTGCGCCGATGATTCGTCGGCGGACACGACAGAATCAAACTGGACGGTTTCGATGGGACAGATGGGCGGATGCTTTGCCTCTGGGCTTTGCTTATGCGGACCGGTTCACGTGTCCTCGTCTTCCCGTGGCTATCCTTCGACTTCGCCATAAAGGGTGTACGGCGATGAAGAAAGCGTTGTATGGAATTGTCACACAACGCTTAACTGATGACTTATGGTCTACGACATCACACGAACTTGATCCTCCAATGGCGATTCGTTCCACCGGTATATGTCCGATTCATCTGGTCTTGAACAAGCGGAACAGGTCTTTTTCACGAATCAGTATGACTGCGATCGCCGTTCCCATGGCCGTGGCGCACGGCAACGGCAGACCGTCATGCAGCTCCAGGAGGAAAATGGCAAGTGAGTCGGACGGGGTTGGATTCATCGTGCCGATGAGAATGAACAGTGCCGAATATGCCATGACGAGTCCTATGAACGTGGGAATCAGCTGTTCGCATAGCATCTGCGCGAGGATGAGCGTTTTCCTGGCACCTACATGCAGATCTCCTGCGATTTCAAGATTTTTTAGGCGGGGAATCCTCGCCTAAAAAATCTTGAAAGAATGACACGCCTCATCAAATCGAAATCCGAAATGCATAATACGTGGTGGATCGTCCCAGTCGGCAACATTGGCCAAATCAAGGCAAAGGCAACCGCCAAAAAAGGTCTCGCACTATCACTATCGATGGAATCCCATCTAAATTCCATGCAATCGCATACAAATACATTGACGAGAAGCGAACGTGCTGGGGAGTGATGATCGTTATGATGATGACAAACAACCAAAGCCACGCAAGAAAAAAGCCATAGAGCACGAACCGCCAATCCCACAGCCGAACATTAAGCAACAATCACAACCGTTATTCGACAACGAAGAACAGCTCGGCCATATTTATCGTTAGCGGTCTACTGGATATTATCCTTTTGTGGCATTCTCCACGTCTGTAGAGGCGAGGAGAATGCCACACGCAGAGAAGCTGGTAGGGCAAAAGACATGCCTGACTTAACTTAAGTGTTGTCATACGATATAACACAACATATTGTGAACATATCATCAAAAACGACGATGCCATCTGTCGTAAGAAAGGCGATATGCCATGTGAACGTTCACATGGCATATCGCCTCATTAATGAGCCATTATTGTTTGACGACGAGTACGCCATTGGGATTGATGGTAACCGTCGCGCCAGCACAGTCGGCCAGTGACATGACGACCGGGCGTCCCTCCACCAGCATGCTGACAGGTTCTTTGGTCCGGTTGAACAGGAACGTGAACCGAGCCCCCGTCGACTCATCGACGCGCTCGATGCGAAGCAAGTCCGGATCCGAGGAGTCTTTGACTTCCACACCAAGGGTCTCGAGGATCATCGGCAGGCTTCTGGCGATGCCATCACGTCCCAGCCGGGCTCCGACGTAGACGCTACGCCCTTCGCCATATGGATTGGACACGATGGCCGGGCGTCCGTCCATGCCGGTCCATGGGTCATCCTTGAACGAGGCGAGCACCTTCGCGTCCTTCCCGATTGAGCCGATCACGTCGACGATGTCGTGTGCGACGGCTCCGTTGTCGAGATCGAGGTGGTCCGGAACTCCGGGCCAATCGGATCCCATAGGGGCGAACTCCTCAATCCTCACACCGACGACGTCCCGGATGGAACCTGGGTAACCGCCGAGCCACACATGGTCCCGTTCGTCGCTGATGCCTGTATAGTACGTGGCGATGAGCTTGCCGCCGTTCGCGACGTAGTCCCTCACCCTACGGGTGTTCTCCTCGGAGAGGATGTACACGCTCGGCAGTATCGCGACATCGTACTCGTCCCAGTTCGAACGGATTGGAACGACGTCCGCGGTCACGCCGACGTCCGCCAGAGCGCGGAACCATGCGAGCGGCTCGTCGATATGATGGACGTTCTGCGTCGGGGTCGCGGTGTGCTCGCTCGCCCATTCGGACTCGTAATCGAACACGATGGCCACGCTGGATTTCGCCAGCTTGGTGCCGAGCAGTCCCTCATCCGCAAGCGTGCCCAGATCACGGCCCAGTTCGCACACGTCCCGGAACGTCTGGGAATCCTCCCCCGCATGCGGCAGCATCGCGGAATGGAACTTCTCCGCGCCGGACCTGGATTGGCGCCACTGGAAGTAGCACACGGCATCGGCTCCCATGGCCACGTGCGCCAAGGAATCGCGCACCAGCTGGCCGGGTTCCTTGCGATAGTTGATCGGTCTCCAGTTCACGGCCGAGGTGGAATGCTCCATCAGGAACCACGGATCCTTGCGGGAGATGCCGTCCACCAACGAAGCCGAGAACGCGAGCTCGTCCAGATGCGCCTCGCCCGGAATGAAGTAATGGTCGTTCGACACGAAATCGACCTCGCCGCCCCAATCGTCGTAATCCAGTACGGAACCGCCGGCGGAGACCATGAAATTCGTGGTCAACGGCTTTTCTGGTGTGATTTCGGCCAATGCGTCACGTTCGGCCACATAGAATGACTTCAGCGCGTCGGAGCTGAAGCGTTTGAAGTCGAGCAGCTTGCCGGGGTTCATGAAATTGCCGTCGCCGATGAATCGAGGCGGAACGATTTCGCTGAAATCGTTCAGATGCTGGGCCCAGAACGCAGTACCCCATGCGTCGTTCACCGCTTCGATCGTGCCGTACCGTTCCTCGCACCAGTCTTGGAACGCGCGTTCGGCGTCCTCGGAATAGTCGAAGCGGTTGTGGCATCCGTACTCGTTACCAACGTGCCAAGCGACCACATAGGGATTGTCCTTGTAATGCTCCGCCATCGCCCGGCAGAGCTTCAATGCGTACTCACAGAACACAGGACTGGTGGGACGCCAGTGCTGGCGCGCGCCCGGCTGGCACACGTCACCGCGGTAGTCCTTCCACAGCACCTCGGGATGCGCCTGGGTCAGCCACATCGGCGGGGATGCGGTCGCGGAAGCGAGATCTACGGCGATGCCGGCCTTGCCGAGATTGTCGATGATTCGGTCGAGCCAGCCGAAATCGTACATGTCTTCGCGGGGTTCGATTTTCGCCCAGGAGAAGATGCCCACGGATACGAGGTTCACTCCCGCCTTGACCATGAGGCGCACGTCCTCGTCCCAGACCTCCTCGGGCCACTGGTCGGGATTGTAGTCGCCGCCGTACCAGATACGGGCCCGCCGGCCCTCCAACGGCCGAGGCCAACGATGTTCTCTACGTTGGTTCATTGTCATTGTTCCTTTCGTTCGTCATTGAACCTTGAAATCAATTATCTCACCGGATGCCCGTTGCACCAGACGCGTCGCACCGTCCAGGTTTCCTGATCGAGGAGCAGCACGTCGGCCGCGAATCCCGGAGCGAGCAGACCGATCGGGAAGCCTGTCACGTCATTTCGACGGTCGAAGCCAAATGCCCGCGCAGGGGTCAGCGTCGCCGCTTCCACCGCGTCGACCGGACTGATGCCGAGCTCCAGCACCGCGCGAGACACGGCCTTTTCCAATAGCAGTGTAGAACCGGCGATGGCTCCATTGGAGGCGAGTCTGGCATGACCGTCCCGCACATCTACATCCAGAGCCCCGAGGAGGTAATGCCCGTCCGGACAGTCGGTCGCGGCCATGGCGTCGGTGACGAAGGCGATTCTATGGGGCGCAAGCCCGAATCCGAGCTTGACCATGGGATCCTGCACGTGGAATCCGTCGTTGATAAGCTCGATGGTGACCCTCGGATCCTCCACTGCCGCCGGAATCGGGCCGGGGTCGCGGTGGTGCAGCCCGTTCATGGCATTGAACATATGGGTCATGATTCCGGCTCCGGCGTCGAATCCTTTTCTGGCAGTCTGGTAGTCGGCATCGCAGTGGCCGACCGCCGGAACCACTCCGGCCAGGAAGAAACGGCGGATTGCGTCGATTCCATGCGGAAGTTCCGGCGCGATGGTGATCTGTCTGAGACACCCATCGGCGGCGTCCAGCATTCTGGATACGAGATCCGGAGTGGGATCGACTAGGCAATTGGGATCATGGGCGCCTTTCCGGGGCATGGCGAGGAACGGTCCTTCGAGGTGCGCGCCCAGAATATCCGGGCGGTCCGGCATCATGTCGTGGACCGTCTTCAAGTTACCGCAGATGACGTCGATGGGATTGGTGATGAGGCTCAGGACCTGTCTCGTCGTTCCGTGCGCCATGTGTCCGGCTCGGGCGGTCGTGATCCCCTTCTCGCCGTCATCGAACGAGCTTCCCCATGCGCCGTGCGAGTGGATGTCGACGTATCCGGGCGTCATCACCATTCCGTTAGCGTTAACAATATGATCTTGCTCGACGTGGACCAGCCGGCAGGCCGTTTCGAAGTCCGTTTCGGCGCATCCCGTTTCGACTATCGACCGTCCGTCGGAAACGAGCCAACCGTTTTTCGTCATTCCACGCGCGTCGACGATTGTGGCGCCGTGCACCGCGAATGGCACGACCTCCTCGAGGAACGCGTCGTTGATTCGTTCCGTCTCTCTCACACGATCCGCCTGCATGCTGTTGTCTCCTAACGTCAGAATACGGGAAGAGGGGCCTGCGGACCCTTCCGGCCGGCAAACCCCTGTTTCCTGGACGTCCGTCAGCGGGAAGTCGAGGGTGGCGAACGCGCCCGGCACCAGGCTCGCGTCCCGGGTCCGCCCGGCGGAATGGCCGACGATGCCCCTGTCCGCCAGGTCGACCAGCAGACACACGTACGCCCATCCGCTCCCTACCCTCACATACGTCAGGTCGCCCGCCGGATGCGTGTGCGGGGCGTAGCCGTCGGACCCGCGGGTCCGGCAGGTTCGCGAGCCCGGCCTCGTCGGCCCGCGTCCTGTGCGGTTCGGACCGTCCGCGCGCGTACGCGCCCGTCATGCCCTGTTCGCGCATGATGTCGCCGATGCGTCTCCTGGACGCGGTGACGCCCTTCCTTTCCAGGGCGGCCTTGATCTTCCTGGCGCCGTGGCGTTCGCGGCCGTCGCGCCGGACCGCGCGCACGTCGCCGGCGATCGGATCCGCACGCTCGGCTTCGGGATGCCCGGTCATCCAGTAGCAGGCGGAGCGGGGAACGTCCGGTATCCTGCATTGCGCCGATATCGGGTAGCGGGCGGCGTTGGCCCGTATCACGCCTGCCTTCGTGCGAATACCGGCGCCGCTTGTTCTGAAACGTCCGCCTCCATCTCCAACTGCCTGTTGCGCCTCCCCGGCTCGATCAGCTCGTTCCGCCCGGGCGTGCGGTTGTCCGCGGCCCGGGCGGAGCCGCTGTCGCGGATGCCTTGGACCCAGCGCCGCGGGGTCGATCGCGCGATGTCGTACTCGGCCCTGATCTCCCGGGATGGCTTGCCGCTCTCGCACGACTGCACGATCTGCCGTTTGAACGCCTCGTCGTGGTGGCGGGGATGTTTCGGGCCGGCCATCGTCGGCCTCCAATCTCATGTCATTCGTCCCTCATCGGAGGGTCTAATACATTGTAGCCAATCCACGTCCGCGGCGCAGCGCTCGTATTTGATGTACAGGTCCACGGCCCTGTCGCGCTGCTCCTTGCTGCACTTCGCCATAAGGGGGTTCTCCTCCCGGTCGGGAAGTCCAAGAAAACGTCACCACCTCGATGCCTTAAAGAGAAAAGTGTCATGCGGTTCATACGAAATGCGAATGAAAACGTAAATGGGCGGTAGCACTGCTACCGCCCGAAAGATTGAGCTTTATTGTATTTGCTCAAAAGCTTGGAAACTTGCTTGCTGCTATGCGGCCACCTTATTTACATAGGGTTTTAGCGCATGTTCGAACAGTGGTATTTGCAGTTGTACCACTATGCCGAAGCCCAGTATCAGCAATAGATACAATCCTTTGGGAAGCCATTGCAGACTGGCCACTGTTAGTCCGATTGCGATGGCTGGAATGATAAGAGCAGCCAAAGTCGTAAACGGCGATGTGCCACCGAACAGTAGCGCGTTGCGTAAAGTAGCCATCACTGAGTTTTCGAAGCGTGCCGTTAACGGCCAAGCCCAGACCATGATGATGAGCCATAGCAGCGTTAGCATGATTTTCACTATCATCGCAGCCATGCTGGTAGTGAAAAGCCATAAAGCAATGAGCATCAATCCAGTTGCGGCGAGCACTGACCATATGGCCGTTGCAACTGGGAAGTTTCTTTTAAATGCCGAGAAATATGTGCGGAGCAGGTATCCTCGACCTTCTTTTGCCGCCCAAGCAGCTTCGTAGGAAGCCGATAGCGCGGCCCCAATGGTGACCAACGGGATGCTGCACACTGCTGTAAGTAGAGTGAGTACCGCGGCGTTGGCCACCATATCAAGGCCTCGCATGAAAACAGAGTCCTTAGCGAACACTGTGTTCATATTGGATCAGCCCTTCACCGCACCGGCGGTGATGCCTTGGATGATGTACTTCTGGCATAGTGCGAAGAAGATGACGATTGGAATAATCGCCAGCACCAGGCATGCCATCAGGGCGCCCATATCGATACTGCCGTAGCCTCCACGCAGATACTGGATCACGATTGGAATGGTCTTGAACCTTTGCAGATCCAAGGTCAGATACGGCAGCAGGTAGTCATTCCAAATCCACATGGTCTGCAGAATCGCCACGGTGATGATAGATGAACGCATCATCGGCACAACGATGGTGAAGAATGTACGCACCGCTCCGGCGCCATCAATCATTGCGGATTCTTCGATTTCCTGCGGAATGGATTTGATCGTACCTGTGAAGATGAATACGGGAAGTCCTGCGCCGAATCCCAGATACACAAGGCAGACGCCCCATGGGGTGTTCAGACCAAGCATGTCAGCCATCTTCGACAGAGGGAACATCACCATCTGGAATGGAACAATCATGTTCAACAGGAACAACACGTAGATGATTTTCGATGCGACGTTGTTCACTCGCACAATCCACCAAGCGCACATCGAGGTGCAAAGGAGGATGAGAAGCACTGCACCGACCGTAATGACAAGGCTCCACCCAAAGCTGGCAATGAAGTTGGTCTTCTCGATGCCATCCTTGTAGTTGAAGAGTCCCGCAAATTCCTTACCAGTTGGCAAGGAGAAGGTGTCCGCGGAGATGTAGACCTTCTTTTTGAAGGAATTAATCAGCACTAGAGCAAGCGGGAACAACCACGCCAAAGAAATGACCGAGAACAGTCCGGTCCAGAATGGGCCGTGCTTGATGCGCTGGTTCATGCTTGGACCTCCTTACTGGTGGTGAGTTTGTTCTGGATGATGGCAATCAGGGCAACGAGGATGAAGAACATCACTGCCTTTGCCTGGCCTACGCCCTCGAATCCGGCTCGTCCGTAGAACGTGCGGTAGATATTCAAGGCCAGCATTTCCGAGGTGTTACTCGGAGCGCCGTTGGTCAGAGCGAGGTTCTGATCGAAGAGCTTGAATCCATTGGTCACGGTAAGGAACGAGCAGACGGTGATGCTTGGCATCATCAGCGGAATGGTGATGCTCCATAGAATCTGTTTCGGAGTGGCACCATCCACGGAAGCGGCCTCTATCACGTCGCCAGGAACGTTTTGCAGTCCGGCGATGTAAATCACCATCATGTAGCCGATTTGTTGCCAACAAACTAGGATTACCATGCCGATGAATCCGTATTTGGCGTGATATGTCAGCGAGATGTTCCAGTGGGCCAGAACGCCGTTCAACAGCAGCTGCCAGATATAGCCCAGCACGATGCCGCCGATGAGGTTAGGCATAAAGAACACCGAACGGAACAGTTTCGCACCGCGCATCGCCTTCGTGAACATATAAGCGACGAAGAATGCGGCGACATTGATCAATATGGTGGTGACGATGGTGAAGGCCAGAGTGAACAGCAGCGCATGCAGGAAGTCGGGATCCTGGAATGCTCTGACATAATTTTTCAAGCCTACGAATTCGGCATCGGTGATCGTGGTGAATTCGGTGAAGCTGAGATAGATACCCATCACCAGCGGCACTACGAAGCCGAGGGCGAAAGCAAAGCATGTCGGTAGTACAAACAGGGGCCACCAGCGCCTGATGGCCCGACCGGTCATAGTGATCATGACAGGGTTTCCTCACTCGCCGTAAGCGAGCTTGTATTCGCTGGCCCAGTCATTGGTGAATACCTTGACAACATCATCCCAGCTGCCATTGCCCTGAGCGTAGTTAAGCTCTGCGGAACCGAGATTCTGCTCCCACTGGTGAGAAACGGTAGGAACGCTGATTACATCGGTCTTTCCGGCCTTCTGGTATTCACGATTGACGCCCACCAGCGGATTGGTGACTTGGTACTTCTCGTTGTCGAAGCCCTTGAACGGAGACACCAGTCCCATGTCCTGGGAGATGGCCTTAAGCGCGGTATCGGAAGTGACCAGCCAGCTCAGGAACTTTTCAGTGGCTTGCTGATCCTTTTCGGAGACCTTGGAGTTCACGCACCAGTAATTGCTGATCACCTGATTCAGACCCTGGTTCTCTTCGCCCTTGGCGCCAATGTAGATGGGGAACACTCCCAGATCGTTGTCAGACACGGATTGACCCTTGATCTGGTTGTAGGCCCACACGCCATCCTGGAAGAACACGGCCTGGCCTGTGGCGAATTCGGCGATTGAATCATCCATGGTCTTACCGGACAAGGAGCTGGGCTCGACCGTGGAATCCTTAATGTACAGATCGAAGATGTTCTTCATCTTCTTGACATAGGTGCCCTTGACGCTGGACGGAACCTTGGTCATGTCGACACCGTCATCGGCGTATTCGTAGTACAGCGGCACGCTGGGGAGATGGAAGTTATAGCGGAAAGCCGAGCTGGATTCGAGACCTGCGGAGCTGAACGCTCCCTTGACACCAATTTCGTCCTTGTGCGCTTGAATCTCGTCCGCGACGGTCTTCAACGCCTTGAAGTTGTTGATATCTTCGGCGGACTTCACCGTTGACCAGCTGGCGTCGAAATACTTCTTGAGCAAAGCCTTGTTGTAGATGATGCCATAGCTTTCGGTTGCGTAAGGAATGGCGATTGGCTTGCCCTCATCGTTGGTCAGCACACGATTCTTGTAATTCTTGTCAAGCTGCTTGTAGATGTCGCTGTTGGACAAATCCTTGGCGTACTTCTTGAAGCTGCTCATGAAGCTCGGGCCATCAGCCTGGAACATCGTAGGAGCGGCCTTCTTGGAAAGCTCCGAACGCAACGTCGCATCGTAATCGGTGCCGCCGGTCTGAATCTGAACCGGAATGCCGGTTTCCTTCTCGAATGCCTTGCCGAGCTTAACCCATGTCGACTGCTCTTCGGCTTTCTTGTTGAGATAGTAGACGCGTCCGTTCTTGCTTTCCGCCGAGGAACTGTTGCCGCATGCGGCAAGTCCGCCGAGGCCCAAAGCAAGAGCAGAAATCACGCCGACTGCACGAAGCATCCATTGCTTGTTTTTCATTTTCAACCTTCCTTTGTTCCCTGTGATCTACTTCGATTTGCGGGAACAATGTATACGATATCATCAAGTTTTCCAACCGTCAAACAATGTATACTGGTTTTGGATGTATGCGAGTTCATCGGAGAAACCCCTTCTTGGAGAACACAGGTGCTTTCCTTTGAAAAACAACAGAAATGAGGTATCAATTTGAAGCCCACGACGCAAGATGTCGCGAATAAAGCCGGCGTGTCGGTGGCCACTGTTTCGAGAACATTCGCTCATCCTGACAAGGTGTTGCAGGAAACGCGTGAAAAGGTTATGACTGCGGCACAGGAGCTTGGATTCACTATCTCGCGTTCCGCTTCGGCGTTGAAATCACAACAATCGTTCCGTATTGCCGTGCTGATTAGCGAGCCGGTGGCCACTTGGTTTAACTCTCACATTTGTGGGGCGTTGAATGATGTGTTGCAGCCGGAGGGCTATGACATTTGTACGTATTACATTCCCGATGTAACCAATCGTCGGCAACTGTTTGAGGAGATTCCATTGCGGCACAACGTTGATGCCGTGGTCGTCTCGTCGTTCGGTGTAGACGTGATGGAAATCGAGGATCTTAGACGTCTTGATATACCGTTGATTGGTATCAATGTGCCTGTTACACAGGGTTTTAGCGCCACCATCGGCATTGATGAATATGCCAGTATGCGCTTGGTTGTTAAGCATCTGCATGATCTTGGACACCACAGAGTTTGTTTTGTATGTTCCGAATTGAAGCATGCATCCTTGCCGTATAGCGCTGATTTACGTTCCGATGCCTTCCTGCGTGCATGCCATGACGTTGGCGAATCCATTGAGCCTTTGTTGATTCATGTGCCACGTGAAGTTGATGAACCGGAGAATTACGCGATATCGCAATTGCTGACATGCTCGCCGCGGCCTACGGCAGTCTGTTGTTTGAGTGATGGGATGGCCATTCCGTTGTTATTCAAGCTGATGCGGAGCGGTATTAAAGTTCCTCAGGACATGTCGCTTGTCGGTTTTGATGACAGCACCTATGCAAAGCAATTCAATCTCACCACCGTTCATCAGGAAGTGGATTTTCTTGGTGCTGAGGCAGGGCGTCTGGTGTTGGATCTTATCCGTGGACAACAGCCTGAAGTTCAGAATAGGGTTTTGGATACATATCTTGCATTGAGGGCTTCAACTGCTCCTCTGTCATAAGTCTGATGGAGAAGTCATGAGATGCCATATGGGTATGTGACGGCGAAATTCTCTGCTCGGATGTGCGTCCTATGCGTATATGCTCCTGATTTTGTCGATGCTTAGGAGAATATGCAGGATGCATAAAAGCAAGGGAAGAGCATCTGAATTTTGAGAAGGCTCGTAGTTGCGGTTCCCCTATTCTTGATTGGCGAATGTCTTGCCTCGCAGATGGGGCTGACCCTTTGTTGTTCCTAAAGAAAAACATCCTGGTGTCGAGGACTTGGGAAAGAGAAGGAAACCAAATCCATGTCACCAGGATGAGAGCACGTTCCGATTTCCGGTTATTGATACCGTTTGTCGGAAGGGCTATGGCGGGTTGAGGGGAATGGAATTTTGCCCGCCATCTGTCCACTTATGATGAGTGAAACGTTACATGCTAAGCATGGTAATTAAAGTTCGATCGCCACTCCCTCCCATGGAGCCAGTTCACGCTTCGTAAGCGAAAGTTTGGTGTGAGCTGAATCGTGCGTTGTTATGACGATATGGGATTCGTCGACATCGAGGGGAAGCAAGGCCGCTGTTTCCGACGGAATACGTGCAATCTCTCCCGAGACATTGACCATGACGAGAAGTCGTTTAGCGACCTGCCCGTCCTTGGACGAAAGAGCGCGGACAAACGAATACACCTGTCGATCTGACGCGTCCAGCAGCCGGAAATCTCCTGCGGCCACGACTGGATTCCTGTGCCTTAGATCTATGAGTTGCTTATAGAAAGCGTGCACGGATTCCGGGTCATCGCATTGCGCTGCGGCGTTGATTTCCACGTGATTCGGGTTGACGCTGATCCACGGTTCGGTGGCTGCGTCCGGCGCGGTGAAGCCGGCGTACTTGGAGCCGTCCCACTGCATCGGCGTACGCGCGTTGTCTCGGCTGCGTTCTGCGATTCCATGCATCATGGATTCGGAGTCCTGCACTCCGGTTTCGATAACTCTCTGCCTGTAGGCGTTTAGGGATTCGAGGTCGCGGTACTGGTCGAGTTCGGTGAAGTGGGCATTGGTCATGCCCAGTTCCTCGCCTTCGTAGATGTACGGGGTGCCGCGGTGCATGTGCAGCAGCAGGGCAAGCGCCTTCGCCGATGCCTCGCGAGTCTCCTTGGTGGAGTCGTCGCCCCAGCGGGAGACGATGCGTGGCTGGTCATGGTTATCGAAGAACAGGCTGGCCCAGCCGGCTTTGGATACCGCATTCTGTTGGCCGTTGAGAATCTCCTTCAGCTTGGGGAGTTCGAGCTTGGTCGGCTTCCACTTGGTATTGTCCTCGCAATCGGCATCCAGATGCTCAAACAGGAACAGCATGTCTAGTTCGCCGTTTTCTGGGTCAGTGATGTGCTCGTTGCGAGCTGGGGTGATGCCCGGAGCCTCGCCTACAGTCAGGAACCCTTCGCGACCGTCGAAGACCTCGTGACGCATTTCGGCAAGAAACTCATCCTGCCTTGGGCCGTCCGCGCAGAACGGGTTCGGATTCGAATACCCTTCCTCTCCGACCGGCAGATCGGCGATTTCGGAACCTTCCTCACCCGGCAGACGTCCGTTCTTGTCGACCTTCTTCGAAATGAGGGTGATGACGTCCATGCGGAAGCCGTCGATGCCGCGGTCCATCCACCAGTTCATCATCTTGTAGACGGCCTTGCGCACCTCCGGATTCTCCCAATTCAAATCCGGCTGCTTCTTAGAGAATTGGTGGAAATAGTATTCGCCGCGCTTCGGATCGTACTCCCACGCGGAGCCGCCGAAGTAGGAGCCCCACTGGTTCGGCTCGGCGCCCGGGGTGCCCGGCTCGTGGCCCGGCCTGGCGGGACGCCACCAGTACCAGTCGGCGTGCGGGTCGTCCTTGTCGCGGGAGGCCTGGAACCAGGCGTGCTCGTCGGACGTGTGGTTGACGACCAGGTCCATCACGATCCTCAGGCCGCGCTTGTGCGCCTCGTCGAGAAGCTCGTCCATGTCCTCCAAGGTGCCGAACAGCGGGTCGATGTCCTGGTAGTCGGAGATGTCGTAGCCGTTGTCGTCCTGCGGGGACCTGTACACCGGGGACAGCCACAGCACGTCCACGCCGAGGTCGGCGAGGTAGTCGAGACGGCTGGTGATGCCCTTCAGGTCGCCGATGCCGTCGCCGTTGGAATCCTGGAAGGAACGCGGGTAGATCTGGTAGACCACCGCGTTCGCCCACCACGGATTCGGGGTCGCGCCGTTCGAACGGACGCTGTCGGGAAGCTTGGAACGATTGAAATCAGTCATGAAAGCCTTCTTCTTTGACGTTGCTAGATGCAGTTTGTATGAGAGGTGTTGTTCATCTATGGGCAGCACCTCATGATTGCTGTTGAAATGTGCTGCGATGGCATACATAGGCACCGTTGCCTTAAACAGCTAGGTGGCAGACGGGGTTACCTGCTGTAGATGTTGCTGCGTTGTACTGGCTGAAGTAATTGGACGTACATCATTGGCGCTGCAGCCGGTTTAGCGAAAATCCCCGTTCTGCATATTTGCTCCTTTCTTTCTTCGTCGAAGTGAGTAGCTCATAAAGCTATCATGTATACGATAACATTATAGTATATAAGTCTCAAAGTCAATATCTAGATTGTTATTTGTAAACGTATACACTTTAGGGTTTTAATGCTTTACCTTTCTCAAGCGAGAGAAGCTGCAACATGCCTGTTGTGATTATGGAATTATCGCATTTGCGATGGGCGTGTCATTGATTCTTTTTCGAATCTATGCGGAATGTCGAGTCATACTAATTTCGTACATAAAACAAAACGCGTGTGCGTCCGGGCGGAAACCATCCGGACGCGCACGCGTTTTATTTTGAATTATTGCGATGAGGTCAGTTGCGGGTCAGCACTTCGGCCAGGGCCTGGATGACCGGCTGCGGCATGTGGGACTGGTGTTTGGTCTGCGCGCCAACGCCGTGCAGATCCTCCAGCGTGCTCAGTGCCGGCAGCGCATCCTTGCCCAGCTCGCGGATCGCGCGGTATGCGTGCTCCTTGGTCATGTACAGCATCTGCGCATCCTTCAGCACGGCGAACGCGTCGGCTTCAACCGGATCGTCCGCAACGGCAAGACCGTCGGCGAAATCGATGGCGATTGCGGCGCTCGTCGGCACGTCACGCAGCGTGACGGTCAGGCTCAGCGTTTCCGCATCGTACGCGACTTCCGGAGCGGCGGCAGAGCCGTCGACGGTCGCGCGGACGGCGTGCATCGCTTCCGGAGCGATGCCACGGAACGTGACCGTCCAATCGCGGGAAGCCGGAATGACGTCCGTCGCACCTTCCGCAGGGGCGATCGAGAACTGTGCGGAATCGCCCTCAAAACGCAGCGCCATTTCGGTGGATGCCCAACGATCCTTGCTCTGTGCGGCACCGTCATCCTCCCACAGCGTGAAGCTGTTTGCGGCACCCGGGAACACCACTACCTGCAGTGCGCGCGGGTTGGCCACGGAGTTGAGCGCCTCGCCTTCGGCGGGCATCTGTAGCGGCACGATCGCGCCGGGCTTGGCGAACACCGGCATGCGGTCGAGATCGCGCCAAGCCTCCAGACGGCGGCCTTCGGCCGGACGAGACGTGTAATGGCGACCGTCGAAGAAATCGAACCATTCGCCCTGCGGCAGCCACACGTCGGCCTTCGCACGCTGCACGGAACGCTCGGCTGGATCGACGATCGGCGCGACCAGCAGCTCGGTGCCGAAACGGAATTCGTCGGTGAGCTTGTATGCGGCTTCGATTTCCGGATAGTCCCAGTACAGCGGCTGCACGAGCGGCTCGTTGTCGAATGCGGCGCGACGGTTCATCGTGTACAGGTACGGGATCATCGCATGGCGCAGGCGCAGCGCGGACGTCATCGCACGTTCCGCATCGCCGTGGAAGTTCCACGGCTCCTTGCCGTTGAACGGCGAATCGGTGGAATGCAGACGGTTGATCGGGCTGAACGCGCCCAGCTGGTACCAGCGGACCTCCAGCTCCTCGTCACGGTAGCCGAACATGTGGCCGCCGATGTCGTGGCTCCACCAGCCGTAGCCGATGTTGGAAGCGCAGGCGGTGAATTCCGGCTGGAACTTCAGCGACTCCCACGTCACGACGGTGTCGCCGGAGAAGCCGATCGGGTAGCGGTGCGAGCCCGGGCCGGCGTAACGCGAGAAGGTGAGCGGGCGCGGGTTGCGTTCGCTGTAGTCGCTGTCGTCGTTGCGGGCGGAATCGAGGTAATGCAGGTGGTTCAGGCCCCACAGCGGGTCGAGGCCCGGCTGCCGCGTCAGGCCGCCCTGCTGCCAGTCAATCCACCAGAAGTCGACGCCATCTTCCTCCATCGGGTGGTGGAGCTGGTCGAAGTAGACCTCCATGAACTTCGGATCGGTCAGGTCGAACTGCACGGCCTCGCCGCTTTCCGGATCGATGTTCATGGCCTTGGCGACCTGCGGATACAGCTCTTCGAACGCGCGCACGCCGTCCCTCGGGTGGACGTTGAGCGTGGCCTTCATGCCATGCTCGTGCAGCCAGTTGAGGAAGCGCTTCGGATCCGGGAAGAAGTCCTTGTTCCACGTGTAGCCGGTCCAGCCGGAGCCGTACTTCGGGTCGACGTCGTCAACCAGGTGCCAGTCCATATCGATGACGGCCGTGGTGAACGGGATGCCTTCCTTTTCGAAACGTTCGACGAGCTGACGGTATTCGGTTTCGGTATAGCGGTGGTAGCGGCTCCACCAGTTGCCCAGCACGAAGCGCGGCAGCAGCGGGGTCGGGCCGGTCAGGCGGTACAGGGCGTGCACGGCCTCACGGTAGCGGTGGCCGTAGCCGAACAGGTACAGGGTCGGTGGTCGGCTCTTCCTTCGGGGTCACCCACGTGCCGAAATCGTTGTGGTTGCCGTTCACTTCGGCGGTTTCGCGGATGACGTTCGACTTGGAATCGTCGATGATCGCCCAACCGTCGGTGCTGTTGACGCCCGGATCGACGGGGATGCGGCCGTTCGCCTCGTCGAGCGTACGGTAGGTGCCGCCGAGGTTCCTGCGCTGCACGTCGCCGTAATGCCAAGTGTTTTCGATGGCGTTGACGTGCTTGACGGTTGCGTACAGGCCTTCCGGAGAGAACTTGCGCTGGTTGTAGGAGATATGCAGCGACGGGGTGTCGATTTCCAGCCAGCCATTACGTTCGGTGACGGTGAATTCAGGCTTTTCGCCGAAATCACGGACCATCGCCATCTGCGTGGCGTCATCCACGAAACGGCCGCTGTCGGACCATTCGAAACGGACGAGCGCGTCCGTGATGAGGCCGATGCGCCAATGATCGCCCTGGATCACCGAATCCGGATTCATTGCCGGATGGGCGTTGAGCGTGGCCAGCGAGAACAGTGTGCTGTCTACCATGTGGGGCTCCTTTGAGTGTGGGAAAAATCGGGAGAACTGGATTGGGACCGTGTCATCATATGCGACGGTACGGTCCCGTTTGAATTACTTGATGCGCTTGATGGTCAAGACCGACGCGCCAGCGCACAGTGCGATGACGATGGCGGTGGGGAACACGAGATTGTAGTTGTGGGTCATCGTGACGATGCTGGACGTCCGTATTGGCGTCCAGGGCGATGCTCGTGTCGCTGCTTTGCTGGTCGCGCATCTCATTATCCTTTCTGTGCGCTGCGAAACATCGCTCTCCGCGTTGAGTGATCAAAGCATGTTCCGCATTGAAGAAAAGTTAGCAAAACTTACTTTCGTTAAGTATGATAGCGCTTGTGCAAAAAGGTATCAATATCGGCGAGTCGCTTGAAATTGCAACGATATGCGCATATCGAAACGCTTGCCATCGATTGCAAAATGGAACGATGCGATTTTATGCGCGTTCTGCGCCACCGCATACCCTCTTCACCGCGCCCATATGCCGATTGTGCGAGCAAAACGACAGGTTGTGTAATACGGCGGTGATGGCATCGCAAAAGCTGGTTCAATCAAACTAGCGGCGAAATCCCGCGTGCGGCACGGTGCGATGCAGCGCGGTACGGCAGCGGGAAATCGCAAGAAAACAGCGCAGTCGGGCGGAGCGGACAGGGCAGGCTCGGCAAAGCAGGTTTTGGCAACACCTAGTGCGAGGGAGAACCCATGGAACTTGAAGACCTTTCGGTTGTTGAAAAGGCGGCGATGCTGTCCGGCGGATCCGAATGGGATTCGCGCGGCAACGATCGCGCCGACATTCCCGGCTTCGTCATGAGCGACGGCCCACACGGCGTGCGCAGGCAGCTTGGCGAAGGCGACCACCTCGGCATCGGCGCATCCAAGCCGGCCACCTGCTTCCCGACCGCCTGCACCGTGGCCAACACCTGGGATCCGGCGCTCGCCGAAGAGATGGGCGAGGCGCTCGGCAAGGAAGCTCACGATCTCGACGTGAACGTGTTGCTTGGACCGGGCATGAACATCAAACGCAACCCGCTGTGCGGACGCAACTTCGAGTACTATTCGGAAGATCCGATCGTCGCCGGCCGTATGGCCGCCGGCCTCATTCGCGGCATCCAGAGCAACGGCGTCTCCGCATGCCCGAAGCATTTCGCGGTCAACAGCCAGGAGCTGCGCCGCCAGGCCAGCAACTCCGTGGTGGACGAACGTACCATGCGCGAATTGTATCTGACCGGTTTTGAAATCGCCGTGCGCGAGGCCAAGCCGATGAGCATCATGACCTCCTACAACGAGGTCAACGGCGTCTACGCCCACGAAAACAAGCATCTGCTGCAGGAGATCCTGCGCGACGAATGGGGCTTCGACGGCATGGTCGTCTCCGATTGGGGCGGCTCCAACTCCGCGGTCGCCGCCGTCAAAGCCGGCGGCTCGCTGGAAATGCCGTCGCCAGGTTTCACCTCCGTGCGCGAGCTGGAAGGCGCGGTCAAAGCGGGCACGCTCGTCGAGGCGGACATCAACAAGCGTGCCGCGGAAGTCGCCAAAATCGCGGCGGCGACCAAGCTCGTCGGCGTCGGCCGCGACGATCTGCTGTCGGACGACATCGCGAAGGCGCACCATGATATCGCCAGAACGGTCGCGGAACATTCCAGCGTGCTGCTGAAGAACGACGCCGCCACGCTGCCGCTCAAGCCGGGCACTCGCGTGGCCGTCATCGGAGATATGGCCGCGACCGCACGCTATCAGGGTTCCGGCTCATCCAAGGTGAACGCCACCAAGGAGGAGAACATCCTCGACGAGGTCAAGAACGCCGAAGGATTGGTATTGGCCGGCTACGAGCAGGGTTACGACCGCCAAGGCAAGCCGGATGAGGTGCTGCTGAACGACGCCGTCGCGCTCGCCAAGAAGGACGCCGTGGATGTGGTGTTGGCCGTCGTCGGTCTCGACGAACGCAGCGAATCCGAAGGCCTCGACCGATCCACCATGGCGATTCCGCAGGTGCAGAACGATCTCGTAACGGCGTTGGCGAAGACCGGCAAGCCGGTGGTGATCGTGCTCGTCGCCGGTTCCCCGGTGGAATTGCCGTGGTTCAACGATGTTGCGGCCATGCTGTACGTAGGATTGTCCGGCCAGGCCGGCGCGTCCGCCACCGTGCGCGCGCTGACCGGCGAAGTCAACCCATCCGGACATTTGGCCGAAACCTGGCCGATGCAATACGAGGATTGCCCAAGCTCCGGCTGGTATCCGGCCATCGGGCGTGACGCGATCTACCGCGAGGGCCCGTTCGTCGGCTACCGCTATTACGAGACCGTGGGCGTGCCCGTACGTTTCCCGTTCGGCTACGGTCTGAGCTACTCCACGTTCACGTACAGCGCGATCACCGCCACCGCGACCGGCGTGGATTTCGTCGTCACCAATGATTCCGATGCCGCCGGCTCCACCGTGGCCCAGTTGTATGTGCGTGCGCCGCAGGGTGGCGTGCTCCATCCCGACCGTGAGCTGAAGGGCTTCATCAAGGTCGAGCTGGCAGCGCATGAAAGCAAGAGCGTGCACATCGATTTCGACCGCTACACGTTCCGCCATTTCGATGTTGCCGCCAATGCATGGAAGACGGAAAGCGGCGAATGGACGCTGATGATCGGCGACAATGCGGAGCATTTGCCGCTTGCGATTCCTCACACCGTGGCCGGCGATTGCACGACCGCCGATTGCACCGCCGATCCCGCGCTCGGCCACTATCTGACCGGACAGGTCAAGGACGTGACCGATGCCGAAATGGCCGTGCTGTTCGGCCATGAGGTGCTTGCTCCCGGCAAACCGACGACGTTCGGTGTCAACGATCCGATCATGTCGTGGGTGGATTCCAAGGGATTCGCGGCGCGCACTGTTGCCAGGACGCTGACCAAGCGCGAAGCGAAGATTCGCCAGAAGACCAGTTCGCCGGATCTGAACACCCTGTTCATCCTGAACATGCCGCCTCGCGCCATGAGCAAGATGACCCAAGGCATGGTCGATTCGGCGATGGTCGACGCCATCGTGAACATCGCCAACGGGCATACTTTCCGCGGATTGGGCGGCGTGATCGCCGGCTTCTTCCGCAACCAATCCGCAAACAAGCACACTGCAAAGGAGCTGAACCATGACTGACAACAATGCTGCGAAGCCGGCTGAAACCGGTGCCGGCGAGAAGAAGGTCGGCCCGATCCGCCAGTGGATCAAGGATCATCCGAACATCTGGGAGTTCATCCTGTTCAACGTGCTGTCGAACATCTCCACCATCACCCGCTTCGTGGTGACGTGGATCGGTACCGCCATCTTCATCACGGGTCTGGGTCTCACGCAGCCGTTCCACTTCCTGATCTTCAACTATGACACCAAGGGCAACGGCCTGGGCGGATTCCTCACCTTCCTGCTGGCCGAGGTGCTTGCGCAGGTGGTGAACTTCTTCGTGCAGATGAAGTGGGTGTTCAAGTCCGACTCCAGCTTCAAGGACGCCGCTTGGAAGTATGTGATCCTCGCCGTGATCATCGTGGTGGTGAACCTTGTGCTGCCGGGCTACGTGACCGGTCTGTGCCAGGGATGGGGCATGAACGCCGGCATCGCAGGCACGATCGCATCCGTGGTCAACACCTTGCTTGCCGTGATCGTCAGCTATCCGCTGCTCAAGTTCTGGGTCATGCCGAAGAGCGGGTCCAAGGAGACGGCCAAGAGCGAGGAGGCCGCCAAGTAGCCCTATTCTGAATTCCTTTCTTCCTGCACGCCCGGATTTTCCGGGCGGGTTTTCCATGCCTGCTTCGCGCCTGATGTCGTTGGAAGGCGTAGCGTACCTTGCAAATAAGAAGGGTGGTGACTCAGTCGATGAGCCACCACCCTTTGTCATGCCGTGCTATCTAGCGATCAGGCCGGGAAAACGACCTGGCAATTCACGCAGGTGATTACCATGGCCAAAATCGCGTTGATGATGCCACCGAGGTACGGATTGCGGGTCTTGGAATAGATGCCGCGAGCCGTCAGCGGAGTGATAAACAGCAGGAATACGGTGAGGAACATGCTGTCCGGAATGCGGGTGTAGGCCGCACCGAACAGGTCATTGACACCGGTGAGCATGAACTTGGCCCAGCCTGCGCCGGACACCAGTGCCGGCACGGCGGCGGTGACGAGAGCGAGTACCAGGATGTTCACGATCTTGTTCTTGCCATAGGAAGTGTTGTAGTTCATGCAGTTGATGAAGATGGAGGAAATCACGTAGCCAATCAGGAAGATCGGGAGTACCTTAAGCATGTCCACGATCTTGAAGGAGCCGAATGGCATGATGCCCCAGTACAGGAACGAGAAGTTCGTCTTGAAGAAGTACTGCGCTCCCCAGACCAACAGCAGAGTGCCGCCGGTGACGGTGAGAGCCAGCATGATGGTCTTGAACACGCTGAAAGCAGATGTCTTCAAATCGATTTCATCGATGTTCATACCATTCTTCTTAGCGAAGCAGCGGTACCAGATGTAGGTGACAATGGCGGTGAACACAGAGGAAATCGCCAGCATGGAGCCTGCAAATAGTGCCTGCCCCTGCCTGAAGAACGTGCCGATATGGGTGTCGACGCCGTTGTAGTACAGGAACAACGTGCTGACGGTGGCGAACAGGGTGTTGACGATAAGGCAGCCCCATGCCCAAGCCTTGGTTCCCGGATGCGATTCCGCGACACGCATGATGGCATTGCCACGAGAAGTTCCCCTGAAGAGCGGCATCTGGGAGAGCCACAGAGCGAAGAACACGGCGAACATGAACATGCCGATGAAACCGATGGTGCTGCCAATCATACGCCACTGGTAGATCTGGTCGCCCGACTGCAACGAGGTGTTCACATTGAAGGCTTTGACCATGAACTCCATGGCAGCTGCGGTAGAAGACGACTGGAAGAGCTGCGAAGTGTGGAAGCCGTTTTCCAGATAGATGACACGGAATGCTTCCTTGCCATCGACCTTCTTCGTATAATACTTGCCGCTGACGCCGTCGGCAGTCGAAGAGTCAGGCGTGATACCGAAGTTCAGGAACGATTTGGCGTTATTGTGCTTGAGATAGTCCGGATTCGGCAGCATCTTGCCGGTCGTCTTGTCGGTCTCCTTGAAGGAGTACTGGTCGAATTTGCCGGCGATGATGCCTACATTGCGATTGCCGTAATAATTAAAGTACTCGCCGTTATTCTTGGAGGCGGCCTGGGCTGAAGTGGTCTTGCCTGGCACATAGCCGAACGACTGAGTTTCGTTGTCTTTGTAGACGGCGTCGCGGCTGACGTACAGCACGGCCTTGATCAGCTGCTTCTTGGCCTTGTTGTCAAGAAGGATCGTCTCGTGAATGGTGTTGCCTCCGCGGGACTGGCCGGATACGGCGATCTGGTCCTTGTCCACGAATGGAAGTGTGGTCGCGTACTTTACCGTGTCATACAGGCCACGGCCGTTGACCAGCCATTCGGTGTTGTTCAGAATCTCGGAGTCGCCGTGTCCGTAAAGATCGAAGGAGAACACGACGAAGCCTCGACGTGCCCATTCGATCTGGTACAGATCCCACTTTTCCTTGAGACCGTTGCCGCCATGCGCGAACACGATGGTGGGTGCCGGCTTGTCGTTGGTGGCGGTCTTGGGCTTGAGCATGTTGACGCCGAGCCTATGGCCGGATGATGTTTCGATGGTCAGATTCTCTTTGGTGACGTTGCCGAAATCCGTCTGTGCCAGATTCGCGATGCAGCTGCCCAGAATGCACAACAACACCGTAACTATGGTGAGTGCGCCATACGCATGCTGCTTCAAGTATTGCCATACTTTCGACATGGTATTTTTTCTCCCTCTGTTCCTTCCGCATCACCCGAAGATCGCCCTTCGGTAACGCGGGGCCCGGTTCTTCCTTGAGCCGGTTATAGACTAATTTGAGGTGAAATGGCATTGGGATATGAATGAGAATATGTGCACGTCACACTGCTGGTTTACCGGAGTATCGGCTGATGATGGGCTCAAAACGTATGCTTATCGCGCATGTTCGTATGGGTGTTGGAGATAATATGCACATATGTTCAAAGATTCCGCGCTTGCGTCGATGCAAACCAGACAGCATATCGAAGAGCTGATTCGTGTATCGCAGATGTATTATGACGAGGGACTCAATCAATCACAGATTGCCGGAGAGGTCGGCTATTCGCGGTCATCGGTGTCACGCATGCTCACTGAAGCACGGGAAACCGGAATCGTACAGATTACCATCGGGCACCCATTGCAACGATTGCAATCCCTTGAGGAGAATCTTCGGGACAAATACGGATTGAAAACGGTACGCGTCGCATATTCATACGATGACAACATCGCATCGATGCTAGTGCCTCAATGTGCGGCGCAGCTGCTGATGGAAAACCTCAAACCGGATTCGTTGATCGTTACATCGACCGGGACGCCGATGGCGGCGACAATCAGAGCCTTGCCTCCCCTTGACTACCCTCGTGCGCATGTGACTCAGATGCTGGGTTCGTTGTCTTCCACCAACTCGTTGACTGATTCTCCGGAAATCTGCCGAATGATGGCAGAACGTCTGGGATGCGCCTACTCGTTGCTTCCTGCGCCACTGATCATGGGATCCGCGGAAGTTGCTCAGGCTGTGCGTTCGGAGAAACTGATCGCCATGACTTTGGCTTTGGGTAACCGAGCCGATATCGCCATTGTCGGTGTAGGAGCGATTCGGCAGGGGCATTCCGGGAGGATTTTCCATTCGTTCGAAGACGCTGCAGTAGCACGGGAGTTGCAGGAAAAGGGAGTGGTCGGGCATATTTGCGGACATCATATCGATATGCATGGCAATCATGTGCGAACCAGTCTGTGTGAGCGCACCATCAGCATCGATTTCGAACGGTTTCGTGACATTCCATTGGTCATTGGAGTCGCTTGGGAGACGTGGCGTGCGCGGGCACTGCACGCATGCTTGGTCGGTGGACTGATGTCGGCACTCGCTACCAATCAGGGAATGGCTGAGTTGTTATTGGATATGGACTAATCACCGTTAGGATGCTGGAAGGATTGGGTATGCCCGTGCGCCACCGTGATGATTGCAATTGCTGCCAGCACGTACAACAGCACGTTGAGCGTCAATGACGCTCCATATCCGCCGGTCATGTCGAAAATCAATCCATGAACTGTGGTAGCGATGGCTACGGTCAGCTGGCCGGTGGCGTTGATGACGGACAGCGCGCGGGCATAATCATCTCCCGGGAATACGCGGCGTATGCTCCAGGGAAGTGCAATCATGAGCAGGCATTGGCCGATTCCCGCCAGAAAACTTGCAGTGATCGCAACTTCCATATTGGCTCCGAAAAGCAGACTGAACCATCCTGTGGTTCCGATGGCGGCAAACAGCGTGATTGCGAATTGCGGTCTGACACGGTCCAGCGTCGAACCTATGGCAAGTTTGCCGACGCTGGCTCCAATCATGCGGGCCGTGACCACCCAAGCGGCCTGTGTAAGCGTGAGTCCGATGGAAATCCCGTACGCGGGAATGTGCTGATTGATGCCGGATACGATTTGCAACAAAATCATGGCGGCTGACAGCAGCAGAAACGCCGGTGAACGAAGCATGCCGATGAGATGCCCGCTTTTCGTCCGTGTATCATGCGCAGGTTTGGCGTTTGGGGCAGACGCAGTGTCGAGCTTGCCATGTGGATATGGTTTAAGCAGGTAGGAGCAGGGGAGTAGCAGCACCATCAGCATCGCACCGGTCAGTAGATATGCCGATCGCCATCCATATGACGCGATGACGTGCGAAATCAGAGGATTGAATATGGCTCCTCCCAATCCTGACAAACAGCCGGTTATGCCAAGGACCGTGCCGAAATGAGTGGGAAACCATGCTGCAAGCAGAATGGGTGGCATCAGCGTTATCGGAATAACATAGGCGAGTCCCATCACAGCGAATGCGAGATAGAACTGCCAGAGGGCATACGCCCGACTGCAAAGCAGGAATCCCACGGCGCAGATACCAATGCAGCCGATAAGTGTGGGGCGCAAGCGAATGCGATGTGAAAAGCGACTGAACGCGGCCATGGAGATGGCACTGCAAATCAATCGAATCGATACGGTTAGGCTGACCTTGGCTCGACCCACATGTAAATCACGGCTGATGGCGTCGAAATACAGCCCTGAAGTGTTGGTGATGAGAGCGAAGCCGATGAAGGACATGGCGCAGCAGCCTACGAATACTGCCAGTGAGGAGCGGGTGGAGCGAATCCGTTCTTCCATAGCGTCCTTTGCGTCCTTTCCTAGCTGGTCGTTGGGCGGTACCGTTTGAAGAACGTCGCCGCCTCTTTTACGATTTGCTGTGATTCCTCATTATGCTCCAGGCCGACCTCCTTGACTGCGAAGTCGTGTACGAGAGCGTGGTCAAGACCTTTCGGGAGTAATCGCAGTTCATAATCATGATGGCGGTATTGCAGGATTCTTGCGAATTCCAGAGTGTTGTCCGCGAGATAATCCTCGGTGCTGGTCTGCAGATAGAAGGGCGGAAGATTGCCATCAACTACAAGGCGATCGACATCAAGATAGGGGGAGATGCGAATTCGTTCCTTCAGCGTTGGAAAGTAGCCTTCCGCATAGTATCCCATTGCAGTTCCATGCACGCCTCCCTCGAAGCGATACATGCCGCTGCATCCTGCAATGGCGAGGATGCGGGCGGTTCCGTAGGCTTCCTTCATGCCAAGCTGTGACGCGACGACCGGTGAATGGAGTACGGCGGTGAGGTACAAGATAAGCAGGGTGGCCGCGGAATCTCCAATCAGAAACAGAGCATTCGTATCCATGCCATAGTCATGCGCGTGCTCATTCGTCCAGATAATTGCGTCAAGCGCATCGTGTAGTTGGCCTTGGAATCCGATTTGCGGGACCAGCCGATAGTTGGCATTGACCACGGCGAACCCATACTTCGCTAAATACATATCGCGACACATGGTATTTTGTTTGTCGCCATGGTAGAGACCCCCGCCATGGAAGTCGATGATGACCGGAAGAGGTTCATGTTGTGTTTCCGGACGATACAGGTCCAATTTGCGCAGTTGGTCCGGAATGCCATATGGGAGATCCGTCAGTACATGCACTCCGTTCGGCTTATGCTCTTTGGCGAGTCTGTCTGCGTCGCCGGCATGACGGGCGTTGGTGTTGGACTCAAATAATGCTTTCACCGGTTCGCTGAGCATATGTCACCACCTTGGTTGCGTATGATACGAATACTGTATGCCTGTATCTAGCGCGAACAGTCTAGGAGTTGCACATATGTGCAACCTACGATTCAGACAAGTATCCCAACTATTTCGTCAGTACGTCGAACGGCGGATTGCCTATGCGCTCATGACAGTGTAGATGTTGTCATGGGCTCCGACTTCACGCGCTATTGTGCACGGCTAGTCATTCGAATAGCTAGGAGTCCATCCCCCGTCCAACGTGCCGCCGTTTCATCGTATGATTTTGTTGTGTATGTTTACGATTATACAAATCGTAAACATACACAATAAAGTGGGTGAACGCGACGAAGGACGGGCATGCACCTGACGGCGTCAGCGATTCCTCTCCGCAAAATCGCACATACGACGCAGTCCCTTACGCAACTCATCCGCATCGCCGGCGTACGACAATCGCACGAATCCCTGCCCTTCCTCGCCGAATGCCTCGCCGGGCACCACGGCGGTACTGGCAGTGGGTGGTGAAAGGTATGGTGGAGGTCCGGTTCCTTGCTTTTGGCTGTGGCAGAAATCGTCTGTTTTGTGCAAAAACAAGCCTTTGAAATTGTCTATTTTGTGCATCTTGTGTCTTGAATGCTATATATTCCAATATATTTGCCGCCGATGAATCTGCCGCTGTACGCCTTATGGTGTTTGGCGGATGTGGCCGGCCTTGTTGCCGAGGACGACAAGCCTGATCGGCCGTTCACTATGCAGACGCAAGTTGTGTGACTGACATTGGAATTCATGTTCTGGTGGGGGATGTTGGCGAATAAATCCGCCGTCGGTGGAACGATGGTGATGCGGTAACACGTATGACGAGACGGACTGGAGACGAGGTACACACAACGTGAGAGAGGCAATGGTGTCGGATCAATCGCAGGACGAGGCGGAACAGCAGCCGAAAATCGGCAGAATACCGGCGCTGATCGCGGCGGTGGCCGTCGTCGGCATCGCGATCGGCGCGGCCGCAGGTTTGCTGACGCTCATGCTGTACCAGGTCGAACGTTTCGCGCTTGGATACATCGAGAATGCGCATGAATCCGGTCCGTTCAACGTGCCCGCCATCCGTCGTGCGATCTCCGTGACGGTCGGCGCCTCCATCGCGGCCGTGATGTGGTGGCTGCTGCGCACGCGTACCACAGAAGTGCCATCCGTCAAGAAAGCCGTCGGTGGCGCAATCATGCCGGTCTGGCAGACCATCGTGCATGTGCTGCTGCAGATCTTCATCGTCGGTACCGGCATGTCGATCGGCCGCGAAGTGGCGCCTCGCGAACTTGGCGCGATGTTCGGCCAACGATTCGCCCGCTGGGTGCGTCTCGGCGCGAAGGACACGCGTATGCTGGTGGCCATTACCGCCGCGGCCGGTCTCGCGGGAGTCTACAACGCGCCGCTCGCCGGCACGTTCTTCGCGGTGGAGATCCTGCTCGCCGACGTGACGCTCGAGACGGTCACGCTCGCGTTCGCCTGCTCGGCGCTCGCCTCATGGGTGGCGAGCCTGGTCAAAGGCACGCACGTGTTCTACCTGATTGGCAAAGCGGACGGCCTGTTTACCCCCGATTACATGCTGTTCGCGCTGATTGCCGGCTTGATGCTTGGCGTCGCCGGCGCGCTGTTCCGCCGCGGCTCCCAGTGGGCGGAGCGGAACAAGCCATCTGGAGCGGGCATTCTGTGGATGATGCCGCTTGCTGGCCTATTGACAGGCGTTGTGGCGATTGCCGTGCCGCAGGTCATGGGCAACGGTCGCGCCACCGCGCAGCTGAGTTTCTCCTCGAAGGCCGATCTGGCCGTCATCCCGGTGCTGCTGCTGTCTTTTGTGGCCAAGGCGATCGTCACCTTGCTGACGATCCGTTCCGGCGCGTCCGGCGGCGTGCTGCAGCCGGGCATCGCGTTGGGCGCGTCCGGTGGTGCGATGCTGGGCATTCTGTGGATGCAGATGTTCCATACGAATTCGATCGGCATGTACGCGCTGCTGGGTGCGTGCGCGCTGCTCGCCGCCTCGCAGCAGGCTCCGCTGATGGCGATCTGCCTAGTGATGGAATTGGCCGATGCCCCGATCAACCTGTTCGTCCCCATCGGCTTCGCCGTAGCCGTCAGCGCCTTCACCGCCTCCCGCCTGGCCGCCCCCTTAGCCGCCCTGCATTTGCCACGTCCAAGTACCCCCGTCAAGCGGTAATCTGCGTACCCCTCCTACATGGCCATGAGGCCGGTGCGGCGGGGGATGAGCGCGGTCAGCACGAACCAGTGGTTGTCGGTGCGGATCGTCACTTCGCCGCCATACTGCTGCGCGATGTGCCGAATCGACTTCACGCCGAAACCATGCCGATGCTGGTCGTCGCGCTTCGTGGTACGCAGGTTGCCGTCGGCGTCTTTGCTTAGTCGGGAATCGTAATAATTCTCAACGCGAATCACAATAAAGTGATTTTGTTCGAACAAAGCCAGTTTGATAAGTCGCTGTTCCGGATTCGGCAGTTTCAACGTCGCTTCAATCGCATTGTCGAGCGCGTTGCCGAATAGCGATGCGATGTCCATCGACGACATACCGTCCAGCAGCGAGCCGTCCGCCACGGCGGTGAACGTGATGCCACGATCGGCGCAAGTGCGCTCTTTTGTGGTGAGGATGACGTCGAGCACGGGATTGCCGGTATGCTGCTGGGCGCTGTAGCGCTGCACCGACTTCTCCAGCTGCTCGAATCCTGCCGCCGCGTGCTCAGGATCGACTTCGGCACGCAATGCCGCGATCTGATGCTTCAGATCGTGCGCAAGCCGACCAAGCGATTCGATGTTCTCCTTCGACTGCAGGTACTCCTGATGCTGGCTTTCCAGCTGCGCGTTGATTGACGCGATTTCCGCGCTCGCTTCAATGCGCCGAGCCTGCTCCTGTTGCGCGTATAGAATCGCGAATCCGCAGAAATCCACCAGTGTGCGGATATAGAAGATTTCCTGGCCCATCGAACCGGAGAATGGCGTATTGGTCGAAATGAAGCTCAGGTTGCTCATGGCGAAGGTGACGATCGTGATGGCCACCGTCGCGGTCGCCGCGGAAGCCGTCGGCAACGTGGGCGTGGTCTGGCTGAAATTGCCGCGTTCTACCAGCCAGGCCAGGCCGAAACACAATGCGTAGGTGGCAACGAGCAGTAAGACGGCATGCCAATCGTAATCCGCGAATCGGCCGTTGCGCATGCCGATGAACGTGACGATCTGCCAATGCAGCGACGCCACCAGTTCGGCCAGTACGAACGCGCGCGCCGTGATGTACAGTCCTTCGCGTTTGCCGGTGCCGGCGCCGAACAGAGTCGTCAGGTACATGCAGCCGAAGGCGAGCAGCATGCCGACGATCCAAAACCAGATCGGCATGCTGCCGTCGAAATACTGCACGGCGATGAGCGCCGCCAGTCCGATTGCGCTCACAACGACGGAGCGGCGCGGCGGCACGCGGCGGAACAGTACCGCGATATACACCACGCATGCCGCCCATTCGCAGATGGCGGTGTACGAACGGGGGATGTCGGGCAGCGCGTTGGTGATCATCGGCCGCCGCCCATGTAGTCGGCCAAGGCGGCGAGGAACGCTTTCTTCCGTGGTCTGCTCACGCGCAGCCGCTCGTCGTCGGACATGATGCAATCCTGGTCGGCAACGCCCGTCACATGCTTGAGATTGACCAGATAGCAGGAGTTCGAGCGGAAGAAGTGCCGGTCGGCGAGCTTGGCTTCCATGTCTTTGAGTGTGCCGTTGATAGAGTATTTGCCGTCAAGCGTGTGGATGACGATGGTGTGCCGGATCGACTCAAGATACAGAATGTCGGCAAGATTCAGGCGCATCTGTCCGTTGCCGGTTTCGATGAGCATGGAATCGTCGCCATTGCGTCGCACCATGTCGATCGATTTCTTGAGCTCCTGCGAAAACGCGAACCACGGTAGAGGTTTAAGCAAGTACGACAACGCACGCACCTCATACCCGCTGATTGCATATTGCGGGGCAGCGGTGATGAACACGATCACGACTTTGTCGTCGCGCTCGCGGATGCGTCTCGCGGCGGCCATGCCGTCCATTTCGCTCATCTCGATGTCGAGCAGTAAGATATCGTAAACGGGGGTATATTTTTCTACGATTCGTGCGCCGTCGTCGAATACGGAAACGGTAAATTGCTCGCCATTTTCCTGTTGATATCGGTTGAGATAGTCAAGTACCAGTTGGCAGCTTGCGGGATCGTCCTCGACCACGCCGATTCGAATATTGCGCATTGCAACCTCCCTGTTCTGTCTTTCGCTCCGTACCATTGTCTTGCATGATGGCGATAAATGCGTGTATTTACTACGCTGTTAATCCCCTTTTGCCAGCGGAGGCAAACAGCGCGACTCGCGACACGCATTGACAGTTTTAGCGTTGTATGTATCATGGAACGTGGCTCAACGAAGAGAACCTTCGCTAAACCAAAGAAATAAATTAACGCTTTGAATTGTGGCTTTGTCAAAGTAGTAAGCCGCGAGGATAGGCACCGAACAAAATCCCTTTACAACGGATCGTGAGGCACGTACCTGCCTCTGAAAGGATGACAAATCATGGCAGAAGTCGTATTCGACCATGTTACTCGTATCTACCCGGGCAATGACAAGCCGTCTGTGGATGATCTGAACCTCGACATCAAGGATGGCGAATTCCTGGTGCTGGTCGGCCCGTCTGGTTGCGGTAAGTCTACGACCCTGCGTATGCTCGCAGGCCTCGAAGAGGTCAACAAGGGACGCATCCTCATCGGTGGCAAGGACGTCACCACGATGCAGCCGAAGGACCGCGACATCGCAATGGTGTTCCAGAACTACGCTCTGTATCCGCACATGACCGTCGCCGACAACATGGGCTTCGCCCTGAAGATCGCCGGCACTCCGAAGGACGAGATCCGCAAGCGCGTCGAGAAGGCCGCTGAGATCCTCGACCTGACCGAGTACCTCGATCGTAAGCCGAAGGCTCTGTCTGGCGGTCAGCGTCAGCGCGTGGCTATGGGCCGTGCAATCGTCCGTGAGCCGAAGGTCTTCCTCATGGATGAGCCGCTGTCCAACCTCGACGCCAAGCTCCGTGTGCAGACCCGTACCCAGATCGCCGCTCTGCAGCGTCAGCTGGGTGTCACCACCCTGTACGTGACCCACGATCAGACCGAGGCCCTGACGATGGGCGATCGCATCGCCGTCATCAAGCTCGGTATCCTGCAGCAGGTCGGCGCTCCGACTGAGCTGTACGATCGTCCGGCCAACGTCTTCGTCGCTGGCTTCATCGGCTCCCCGTCGATGAACATCAACACCCACCCGGTGGTCAACGGCAAGGCAAAGATCGGCGAGGACACCGTGGATCTGCCGACTGAGGCCGTCAACAAGCTCACCGCCGAAGACAACGGCCAGATTGTGGTCGGCTTCCGTCCGGAAGACGCCTCCTTGGCTGCCCCGGATGAGGCCAACGCCTTCTCCCTCAAGGTCATGAACGTTGAGGATCTGGGCTCCGATGGCTACATCTACGGCAACATCATCACCGATGGCTCCGCTGCTGAGGCGTCCACCATGATGTCCGATCAGAACAAGCTCACCACGATCCGCGTGAACCCGCGTGCTCTTCCGAAGGTCGGCGATACCGTCAAGATCAAGATCGACCCGTCCAAGATGCACCTGTTCGCTCCGTCCACCGAGCTGCGTCTGAACTGAGACGATAACGAGTAACCAACCGTCGGGCGTTCCTTATGGAACGCTTGGCGGGTGGTTGAACCAATACTTGGCGGATGTGCAAACGTCCGTCAACCATTAAACGAGACATTCTCTTTCCTCTCTTATTGTCTCGTTGGAAAAGCCCCGCGTTGGTGCGGGGCTTTTCTTTTCCCGCTGTTCTCATCGTGACACTCGTAGTCCCTTTGCCGCCTGCCGTGGGTAGGTCAGCGGGTAAATTGAAGAGCTATGGAATCACATGAATTGCCACAGATGGATCCCCGTGTGCTTAAGGCCACTTCCGTGAAGGCCGAGGACCCCGCAGCGCAGAGCCCGGAGCCGCAGGCGTTGAAGATCACCGCCGCGAGTTCGAATCCGAAGATGTTCACGCTGCCGTGGGAGAAGCCGCTGGCAACATGGCCTGAGGACCTGCTGGTCAACCTGCCGCGAGGCATCTCCAGGCACGTGGTGCGTTTCGTGCACGTGGGCGACGAAGTCTACGCCATGAAGGAAATCACACGCAACGTGGCGGAACGCGAATACGAGCTGCTGCGCCGACTGCAGAAGCTGGAACTGCCTACCGTGCAGCCGATCGCCGTGGTCACCGGCCGCCATAATGCGCAAGGTGAGCCGCTGGAAGCCATCCTGGTCACCAAGCATCTGAAATTCTCGCTGCCGTACCGCGTGCTGTTCGCCCGCAACCTGCGTCCCGACACCGCCGAACGACTCATCGACGCGCTTGCCGTGCTGATGGTGCGTCTGCACCTGGCCGGCTTCTATTGGGGCGATGTGTCCCTGTCTAACGTGCTGTTCCTGCGTGACGCCGACGCTTTCTCCGCGTTCCTGGTGGACGCCGAAACCGGCGATCTGCAGGTGAACCTCACCGAAGGCCAGCGTGAATACGATGTGGATTTGGCCCGTACGAACATCATCGGCGAACTGATGGATCTGTCTTCCGGCGCATTGCTGCCGAGCAACGTGGACGAAATCGAAATCGGAAACCGCCTGGTGGACCGCTACCATTCGCTGTGGAGCGCGCTGACCGACACCGACAAGTTCAGCCCGGACGAGATGTGGAAGATCGAAAAGCGCGTCAATAAGCTCAACGAACTGGGCTTCGACGTGGACGAGCTGGAAATGAAGACCGCCGAGGACGGCAAGCGCGTGCTGGTGCGTCCGCGCGTGGTGGACGCCGGCTACGCCAACCGCAAGCTGCTGCGACTGACCGGTCTTGACGTGCAGGAGAACCAGGCCCGCCGTCTGCTCAACGATCTGGACGCCTACCGCACCTCCACGTGGCGTGATGGCGAGGATCTCGAAATCGTGGCCACCGACTGGATGCGCGAGGTGTTCGAGCCGACCGTGCGCATGATTCCGCGCGAATACCGCTCCCAGATCGAGCCGGCGCAGTTCTTCCATGAGGTACTCGACCATCGTTGGTTCCTTGCGGAGAAGGCCGGCCACGACGTGTCCATGACCGAAGCCGTGAAGAGCTATGTGGAGAACGTGCTGCCGCAGTACAAGCTCGATTCGAAGGATGTCGACGCGCTGAACGCCGAGGCCGATTCCGGCGTGATCGATGACGAATACACTTACGGCACCGACGAGGACGGCTACAACCCGGACGATGATCCGGACGCTGCGGTGTGGAGCCATTAGCCGTTAATGGCATATGAAAAAGCTCAAGCCACAAGGCTTGAGCTTTTTCATAAATATCGTAATAAACGATTACTTGGCTGCTGCGGCCTCGCGACGGGCGCGTGCCACGGCATACAACGTGATGCCCGCTGCCACGGAGGCGTTCAGCGATTCGACCATATTCGACATCGGAATGCCGGCGATGGAATCGCACGCCTCTCGTACCAGACGGCTCAGGCCGTTGCCTTCCGAGCCGAGCACAACCACCAGCGGATCGGTTTCGAAGCCGGTTTCGCCGACGAGCGCGTCACCGCCGCCGTCAAGGCCGACGCTGTAGTAGCCACGTTCCTTCAGGCTTTCGATCGCCTTGGTCAGATTCACCACGCGTGCCACCGGCATGTGCGCGGCGGCGCCCGCGGACACCTTCCATGCGGCGGCCGTGACCGAAGCGGAACGGCGCTCCGGCAGAATCACACCATTCGCGCCGAATGCGGCCGCGGAACGGATGACCGCGCCGAGGTTCTGCGGATCGGTGACGCCGTCGAGCGCGATGAACAGCGGACGTGCCGCGATGCGCGCGCTTTCCGAATCGGCTGCTTCCATGGCACGCGCCTTCTTGTCTGCACGATCCACAAGTTCCGCCAGCGAGGAATACTGGAATGGCTGGGCTTTCAGCACCACGCCCTGATGGTTCGACGAGCGTGCGATACGGTCCATTTCGAGCCTGTCGGCTTCCAGCAGATGCAGTCCGTGGATGCCGGCGAGACGCACGATTTCGCGCGTGCGATCGTCATGCTCGATACGTGCTGCCACGTACAGCGTGGTTGCCGGCACGCCGCAACGCAGCGCCTCGAGCACCGCGTTGCGGCCGATGACGAGGTCGTCGGATTCCGAAGTGAACTTCGCCGCTCGACGGCGTGCGGCCAGTCGTGGATCGGCCATCTTGCGGCGATCCGCCGCCTTCTTCGCCTTGTAAGCCTTGTGATATACGCGATCTTCGGCCTTGGGGGTCGGCCCCTTGCCCTTCAGCGCGTTACGATGCTTTCCGCCCGACCCCTTGGTCGGTCCTTTTTTCATTGCCATAGTTGTCCATTGTCCCAGCACCCCGGGAAAAGGCGGCGGCTTCGCGTCTGCTCGATATTGCTCGATATGATGGCAAGAATGGAGAAGAACAAAGAGATTTTCGGTTTGCCCGTCATGTTCTGGGGCTTGTGGGTCACGCTGCTCATCCTGTGGATGGGCCGTTTCGTCACGTCGTTTCTTTCCATGTACCTCGTCTCCGACATGCATGTGAGCGCGGGCGTGGCCGGCACCATCGTCTCCATGTACGGTTTCGGCGGTATTTTCGGCTGCCTGTACGGTGGTGCGCTGTCTGACCGATTCGGGCGCCCCGCGATGATTGTTATCGGCAATCTCGGTTCCGCGGTGATGCTGGTTTTGTTGGCTTGTATCGGCAATCCTTGGATTATGGCGATTACGTTGCTGATATACGGTGCGATTTCATCTATGCCGACGCCTGCGGTCGCGGCTTACGTTTCCGACGTGGTGCCGTTTCGCAAGCAGAAGCGTGCGTATTCGCTGCAAACATGGGCTGCGAATTTCGGCTTCGCTATCGGCCCGATCATCGCCAACCAGCTTGTCAAAATCTCCTATTCGCTGATGTTCTATGCGGAAGCGGCTGTGTTGGTATTCGCTACGTTGCTGATGATGGCATTCTTCAAAGAGGCCGGGCTGGGCGTGCACGGTGTCGGACGGTCTGTGAAACGCTCCGTGGAACGTTCCGTGGAACAACATGTGGAACGTTCTGGCACTGCGCAAACGGCTCAATCGCAGCAATCGAAATTCTCCATCTGGCGTAGCTACCGTCGCGCCTGCACCGACAAAGCGCTCATGTCGATGGTGGTGCTGATGTTCCTGTACACGCTGGCGTATTACCAGATTGTCAGCGGCTTGCCGATTTCCATGACGCAGATCGGTCTCGGCACGGACGAATATTCCAGCCTGCTGACCATTAACGGCGGCATTCTGTGCCTGCTGCAGATTCCTGCGATCGCACTGTTCCAGCGCATGAGCAACACCCGTGTGCTGGTGCTGGGCATGTCCATTACCGCGGTTGGCTACGCGTTCCAGATTGGTGCGAATTCGTGGGCGACGTTCGCGATTGCGACCGTGCTATGGACGCTCGGCGAGCTAGGCACGTTCCCCATCGCCGCCACGACGGTGGCGAACATCGCGCCGAAGGACGTGCGCGGCACGTATCAGGGGTTGTACAACCTGGTGTGGTCGCTGTCGAATGCGTTTTCGCCGCTTGTCGGAGGCTGGATTTTGAACGCGTTCGGCAGTCACGTGCTGTGGACCTGCTGCACGGTGATGTTCGTCATCGTGGCGATTGGTTTCTACGTGACGCGCGGCCCCCGCGAACGCGCCGCAGCCCGCAATCTCGCGATGGAGGAACTGTAGCGGTTGCGCTGCGCAGGTGGCGTGCGGTAGATACGCCACCGAACTTGCCAGACAACTTAACATAACTTAACAGCAACTTCGCATCTGTTAAGTTCGCTGGTAAGTTGCTGTTAAGTTCGTGCGAAGTTGACGGAAAGCGATGTATTGGCGTGATTGTGTGGCACAAATAATGGACATTGCCGGCAAGACAGGGATGCATGTGCGCGTATGAAAAAGCGGGAGGCCGCGATTCGGTTGGAATCGCGGCCTCCCGCTATGCGATTTAAAAAATCGGAAAGAAGAGAATCGGTGCCGCAGCGTTCGCTGCGGCGGTGCCTTGCCTCACGCGGTCTGTTTCAAAGAGATGGCCTGACGCGGTTCGGCTTGCCTTCCTGCTTGAAGGTCTTACTTGTTGAGGACCTTCTTCATCAGGTCGGCGGAGGCCTTGGCGAGTGCGAACTGGCCGAAGCCCGGATCGATGGAAGCGAGGTTGGAGTTGAGGATCTGGTTGAAAGTGTCGTTGTTCTTCATGATGTTTCCTTTCGGACGACCGCCTGGTTTCTTGCTTCTTTTTTCTTCTCTACATCGTGCGGTGCGTCGCTATTGTGTTGTTTTTCTTGTTCTTCGTTCTTCTGTTGTTTTTCTGTTGTGCCTTTACTATACGCACGTCGGTATGCGTCTGGCATGCCGCAATCGTCATTTCTATTGTAAAATCATCGGGTTATCTTGAAGAAAATGTGATTACTGTGCCCGCATAACAACACAATCGCCGTATCGTACGCTGACACGAGACGGAACATATCCATTCCCATGTCAACGCACGATACGGCGATATCGGCGTAAATCAGCGGAATAATCGTAAATCAGCGGGGCTGACGGAAGTGACGGTCACCGATTGGATCGAACGGCGTGTGCGGTTCAAGCTGGTACCAGTATGCCACCGACGCGACGTCATCCTGCCGCTCGAAATTGCCGGCTTCCTCGGTGCCGATCTGCTGCCAGGTGACGCGCAGGTCAGAATCGAAATAAATCGGATCCGGAATGTGCCAGCGGTACAGGCCGCGCATGACGGGTGTGGCCACATCCCAGTAGTCGCTTTCGCGGTGCGCGGCAAGACGCTGCGAATAGAACGGGAATCCTAGGTACGGTCCGGTGAACGTGTTCTCGCGCATGCGGCCATGCTCGTCGAAGTCGGCGAAACTCCACGCGCCGCCGAAGTAGTCTTCCGCTCCGGTGCTGCACCACGTCGGGTACTGTTCATCGCCGTCGATGTACATTTTGACTTCGCCTTCGCCCCACCAGCGGCTTTCCAGCGCGGTCAGCGCAAGGTAGGTGCCGATGTACGCGCCATGGCCGTGCACATTGTCGAGAATCGTGTAGTCACGGGCAATTTCGGTGACGCGTTCGCGGCGCCACTGCGCATGGAAGCGCATCGCATCGGCTGGCAGCGCGTCGTATTCCGTGTAGTCGATTTGGTAGAAGAAGGCCGGCACGTCCTCGTTGTGATCGGTTGCGCAGCACAATGCGCGTGCTCGAACGGCATGGCGAAATAGCAGTTGAAACCTCGATTTGGCACCACCATGATCGGGATGGAATTGATACGGCAGGCCTGTGCATGACCGCAGCAGAAGAAATCGCCGATCGGGCACTGCACGGACGGCGTCTCCTCGCCATCCCAATAGAATTCGAGGATGAGATTGCGCAGTACGTTCGGACCGGTCGGGGAAGTGCGGTCGGTGACCGTCATCCAAATGTGGCGAATCACGCCCGGGCCATCGACGTCCATCAGCGTGACCGAATCGCCTGCCTTGATCGTCTGGATACAAGGGCTGCCCTTACGTGACGGGCCGAGCGCGCTGGCGGCGGTGGCTGCAGTGCCCTTGCCGCCGGTCGGGTTTTCGGCGTTGACGCAACGTGTACGGCCGTGGTCCGTCGCGATTGCTAGCGAATCGAGGGCACCGTTGCCGAAACCGGAAGTCGCCATAGTATTCATTGTTCTCTCCTTTGTTAAACAGCTTGGGAAACGCGGAAATGGGTGCGCCGCCTACCACTGCCGACTATCGTAGATCCCCCCTTGCAGTGGGCGTGTCGATAATGCCGGCCACGGTGCTGAAAGCCGCCGCGGCCGGTTGTATCTGTTTTTGCGTTATTTCACAACATCCCAGCGTTGTTGGGTCGCGTTACTTCACTGCACCGGCGGTGATACCCTGCGACAGCTTGCGCTGGAAGATGATGAAGAAGATGATGGTCGGGATGATGCTCAGCAGCGAAGCCGATGCCAGCGTGGTCGCTTCCATGGTGCGCTGGCCCTGCAGGGTGGCGAGTGCCAGCGGAATGGTCTGTACGTCATCGCTCATGAGGAACGCCATCGGAATCATGTATTCGTTCCACGTCCACACGAAGAAGAACACGAACAGCACGCTGATGGTCGGCCAAGAAATTGGCAGCACCACCTTGCGCAGGATTTGCCAGCGAGAGGCGCCGTCGATGGCCGCGGCCTCAAGGATGGCCTGCGGGAACGTGCCGTATACGGAGGACAGCAGATAGGTGCCGTAGGCGCTTTGGATGATGGTGAAGATGATGATGATCGCGAGTTTGGTGTTGTACAGACCGACCTGCTTGAACATGGTGTACAGCGGGTAGAGCAGCGCTTCCTGCGGCATCATGTTGGCGAGCATGATGCCGAGCACGATCCAGGTGTTGCCCTTGACCTTGCCGATGCCGAGCGCGAAGGAGTTGAGCACCGACAGCACGACCGCCGCGACAGCCACCACTAGGGAGATGATGAAGCTGTTCCAGAACTTCAGCGGGAAGTTGGTGGTAGTCCAGAAGGAGATGATGCCCTCCATGGTGAAGTGCTTCGGCAGGGAGAGCGGGCCGGTGGCGTTGTAATCGGCGGAGGTCTTGAACGCGTTGACGGTCAGGACGAGCAGCGGGAACAGGACGAGCAGAGCTCCGGCGACGAGCAGGATCAGGGTGATCCAGTCACCTGCGGAACGCACGTGCTGCGTTTTCTTCGAGGCCTTGCGCGCGGCGGCCGTGGACATGGAATAAGTCATGATGGCACCTTTGCTTTTCGGATTTTTAGTATGTTCTTGCGATTGTTTTTCGGGTTTTCTCTCAGACGAGTTCCTTCTCGACGTGCTTCTGCACGAGGGTGAACACGATGGAGAAGACGATGATTACCACAGTCAGCGCTGTGGAGATTGCGGCACCGTAGCCCACCTGCTGTACCTGGAAGAACTGGTTGTAGGAGTAGTACGACGGAACCGTGGTGGAGGTGCCCGGACCGCCCTTGGTGAGCAGGTAGACCGGAGCGAAGGTCTTCAGTGCGCCGATGGTTGCGGTGAGGATGACCACCAGCAGTTCAGGGATGATGGACGGCAGGGTGACCACGCGGAACTTCTGCCACCAGTTGGCGCCGTCAAGACCTGCGGCCTCGTAGAGTTCCGGATCGACGCGCTGCAGGCCCGACATGAAGATGACGATCGGGTAGCCGAGCTGGATCCACACCAGGATGAACATGAGGATCGGCAGTGCGCTGTCAGGGCTGCCCAGCCAGTTGTGCTGCAATGCACCCAAGCCGATCTTGGCGAGCAGTGCGTTGACGGCACCGTCCTCCGGGCGGAAGATCCAGCCCATGATGATTGCGGCGACGGCCACCGGAAGCAGCTGCGGCAAATAGAACAGCGCGCGCAGGAAGGAAGCGGTTTTGCCGCCGAACTTCTTTTGGATCACGTCGGTGAGCAGAGACGAGATGAACAGGCCGAGGATGGTAGGGATGACCACGATAGCCACGATGATCCAGAACGAGTTAGCGAAGGAAATCCAGAACGTCGAATCGGAGAACAGGCGTTTCCAGTTTTTCAGGCCGACCCACTTGACGGGACCGACGCCACGCCAGCGGGTGAAGCTCAGGTAGATGTTCCAGATGAACGGAACAACAACTACCGCGAACAGGCCGATGAGGCCGGGGATGAGGTATGGAACGAATTTCGCGGAGCGGTTGCCGGGAAGTCTCGACATGGAGGCTTCGTGCTTGGTCTTTTGAGACATTGCAAGTCCTTTGAAATGTTGATGATCCGAGGGATTTCCGATGGATTGTTCTGTGATGACGCACGATTTGGCGCGATGCGACGTGCGGAATGTATGGGGGAGGAAAGGGTTGGTGCGGTCCGCCCGAAGGCGGGCCGCACCATTATTGGAGTTGGAATGGAAAGGAAGGATCGGTTGTTTTTAGTTGTTCTTGACGCCCATATCCTCGACGCCGGTGTCGTACTTCTCGTGGATGTTCTTGAGCACGTCTGCCGGCTTCTTGGTGCCGTTGACCAGCTCCTGGAACTCCGCTGGAACCGCGTCGGTGAGGTTGGAGGCCGCGTAATCCGGGTAGTAGCTGAGCTTGCCGTCCTTGGCGTAGGAATCGTATTCCTCGATCATGGCCTTGCTCTTCGCGTCGGTGATCTTGCTGGTGTCTGCCGCTACCGGAATGCCGCCTGCGTTGCCGAGGAAGTTCTGCACATCATCGGAGAGGACGTAGTCGATGAACTTGGCGGACAGATCCTTGTGGTGCGACTTCTCGGGAATCACCAGCAGGTTGCCTGCGCAGCCGACTGCGTAGTTGGATTCCGGCATGACGGCCGCGTCCCAATCGAACGACTTGATCTGCTTGACGAAACGGCCCTGGTTCCAAGTACCAGTCTGGTAGATCGGATATTCGCCCTTGATGAAGGCCTGCGTGGTGTCCTCGGCCTTCATGCCAGTGGCGTTGCGGGAGATGAAGCCCTTGTCAAGCCACTCGTTGATGGTCTTGACGGAGTTGGTCAGCACTTTGGAATTCCAGTCGACGTCACCCCTGTACAGCTGCCAGTTGTCGATGAACTTGGAGTCGGCATTCTTGGAAACGAGCTGCCACCACAGCCACATCACGCCGTATTCCTGCGCGTCGGCTGCAATCGGGGTCACGCCGGCGTCCACGAACTTCTGGCAGGCGTCCACGAACTCGTCGTAGGTGGTCGGAATCTTGATGTTGTACTTGGCGAACAGGTCCTTGTTGTAGTAGACGCGCTGGAATTCAGCGTAGCTGGTCATACCGTACCAGGTATCGCCGTCCATGATGCCGTTCTCGTCGTACTTGGCGACTGCTGCGTTTGCGCCGGTCACCTTCTTGTCCCAGCCGTACTGCTTGACATAGTCGCCGAGGTCGGTGAGCAGGCCCATGGTGGAGAGCACGCCGGCGGAGCCGTTGCCGCGGTTGGATTCCATGAGGTCTGGCGCTTCGTCGGAGTTCAGGAATTGGCTGCCGTTCTGCGCGATCTGGGTGAAGGACTTGCGCTCGAAGTTGATCTTGACGCCGGTCTCTTTTTCGAAGGCCTTGGCCGCGCGACGCCAAGCCTGAGTCTGGCCTGCGTCGTCCTCTTCGTAATACCAGAACGACAGGCTGTCCGGCTTTTCCTCGTCCTGTGCGGTATCGCTACCACATGCGGCGAGGGAGGTCAGCGACAGTGCTGCGATGGCCAGCGTGGCCAGTCCTCGTTTGATGTTCATTGCTATTCTCCTTGTTTCCTTCTTGAGGCGCGCCCTGCGGCACGGCTCACATCTGGTTGTATTGAAACGTTTCGATGACGTGCGTGCGATTCCGCGGTCCGTTTGGATTCGCCGGATTTCGCCCGGCTTGTTCGTTTGTTCGGTTTCTTCGGAGACCGTTGTATCGTCATTGAAACGTTTCGATTATCCGTATGAAATTATGTTGCCTTGCGATTCCGTCCGGCCGCTCTGCCTTCCGGTAATCGCAGGAAAATCTATATTGTTCCGCCGGACCCCGCTTCCGCAACGGATCCGCGTCGCTTCAGCGCGGGTTCGATGAGTTCCACGGAACCTTTGATGTCGGTGTGCTCCTCGATGGCGGAGACCAACAGGTTCATGGCTTCGGCGCACAGCTCCTCCGGCATGACCGGCATTTCGGTGATGGGGAAGCGCGTCGGCTCGCCTTCGAAATACGTGCCGCACGACAGGACCGAAACGTCCTGCGGAATCGACATGCCCGCGTCGTGCAACGCCATCAGCACCTGGCTGAGGACGCTTGCGTTCGCCTGGTTGATGATGGCGGTCGGGCGGTCGGGGTGCGCGAAGACGGTGCTGACGAAGTGCTGCGCGTCGAAGCTGTCCGCTTCGTAATGCTCGGATTCGATGACCGTCATGCCGAGCTCCTTCGCGTGCGCCAGCAGGCTTTCGCGGAAGATGACGACGTAACCGGAATGGCGGTTGTAGTCGGATTCGTTGTTGCGCAGGAACACGACGGTGCGGTGTCCCTTCTCGTACAGGAAGTCGACGGCCTTGCGGCCCATCAGCGCGAAATCGATGTCCACGCAGGCGCAGCCGGCGTGCGACGACGGATAGCCGATAGCCACGCACGGCTTGGAAAAAGTGCCGGATTGAGCGGCGCGCTCGTCATCCTGCTCCACGTCGAGCAGCACGATGCCATCCGCAAGATTGCTTTGCGTCACGCGGCGGATATCCTTCACTGCATCCGGACCGGTCAGCAACATCACGTCATACCCTGCATTCCTTGCGGCCCATGCGGTGCGCAGGAAGTAGGCGTTGTACCTGGCCTGGTTGATGTCGCCTCGAATCGGGGCGCTCAACGCGATGATCTGGTTGCGCATGCCGCGCATCTTACGGGCGCTGGCGTCCGGAGTGTAACCGAGCTTTTCTACGGCGGCCATGACTTTGCCGGTGGTTTTCGCAGAGATTGAACGCTTGCCGGATAGTACATAGGAGACGGTGCTGGCGGAAACTCCCGCTTCGCGGGCCACGTCTTTGATGCCTGCCATGCGTCTCGCCTCCCTCTTGTGCCGTTCTATCCGCTATTTATCGAATCGTTTCGTCGAAACGTTTCACTTAGCATAGCGCGACTATAAAATCATGTCAATCGTACGGCACGTCGCGTTCTCCCGTATGGGTTTATCGCCTATACGGGAGAACTACGCGTAGTTAGCGCTTCTTGCCGGACTTGCCGACCTTGCCAAACGTGAACGCGCGGACGATCGCCACAATGCCAAGTGCAGCCAACGCGCATCCGCCAAACAGAATCAGCCAACCGGTGGAGGCCAGCGGGCTGAACAGCATGATGCAGCCGGCCACAATCGAAATCAGCGCGTAAATCACAGCCCATGCGGAACTTGGCATATGCCACGACTCAACCAGCGCCATCACGCCTTCCATCATCCAGCCGAGGCCCACCACCATAGTGACGAGCACTGCCAGCATGGCGCCGGACAGGGTCGCATTCTTCAGCATGACCACGCCACCGACTGTCAGCAACAGGCCGACCAGAATGTCAAGCACGCGCCAGCCTCCCGGCAGACCGAGCTCCACAATTGCGGTGACGATACGGATCACCCCGGAAATCACGAAATACGCGCCCAACGCAACCGCGGCGATCTTCAGCGTCACCCCCGGCCAGATGAGTAGCGCAATGCCGAGCACAATCGCCATCACGCCGAGCACGCCGTATACACCGCGAATGGCATTCTTCGCGCGTTGCGGCAGCCACGATTCCACCAACTTGAACGGGCTTACCGGCTCCCACTCGCCACTGTCGTTGCTATGGCTATTCGGGTCGTAACCATACGGATTACCGTACGGATATCCATACGGATTGCCGTAGGGGTTGCCATATGGATTGCCGGAATAGCGAGGGGTCTGCTCGGCATCTGGTCCGCCGCTTTGTGGACCGTCCTGCTGTTGCGATTGCTGCGCTTGCTGGTTCGGTGCATAGGCGCCGTATCCCGGCTGCGGTGGTTGACTGGGGTCGTTGGGATTGCCGGGATTCATATTTGGATAGCTCATGATGCCCTCCTTCAGAAAAACATGCTTTGAGGCGTCGTTTGCTTCAAAGACGTGCTTTCATTTTAGGCACCCTGCCTGTTTTCAGCCATCAACAGAATCGGCCGGCCTGCCTATTGGCAAGTCGGCCGGAATTATGCCGCGAATCGGCGGTTATGCTTGAGGCTGAAGCTGGCTTAGCTTAGAACAGCTTGAGCTGAACGTTGAGGCTGAGCGGCTGGTCGGCGGGCAGCTGGTACTGCGCGTGCACCGGCGACATCCACGAATCGTCGCCGCCGACGCCCATTTGCGCGGCCAGCAGACGCAGGAACATGTGACGCGGCTTCGGCAGCTCATCCTGATGCAGCGCCTCTTCCAGCATCGTGCTCGAATACGGCAGTAGGCTCATCGCGAACGGCTTTGCGCCGGCACCGCGCTTCACGCGCACACCGTGGCCGGAATCGTCCGTGATCTCCGCCCAACGCACATCCTCATGATTGCCGGTTTCCTGCGGCAGCAGGTACGGCGCGCAATCATCGCCAGCCGTCGTGCTCCATACACCCAGCTTCGCGTGCCTGCGGTCGGCGTACGTCTCTTCCGGACCGGCGCCGTAGAATCGCAGGTTCGCATATTCCACCGGCAGCGCCCATTCGATACCGAACGCCGGAATCGTTGGCAGATCGCCGTTCTTCTCGCCTGGATACTCGACGTCGAGCGAAACGAGGCCGGCCGTGTCGGCAACGTAACGGACCGTCACTTTCGTGCGCTGCGGAATCGCCAATTCGTACGTATACGTGGCTTCCACGGCATTTTCTCCACGATTTGCGATCGCGCAGTCGACGCAACGCGCATACTTTCCTGCGACCGCCCACGCGGCACGTTCGAAAGCGTGTCCAGCACCGCGATCGTTGTCCGTCAGCGGACGGAACGTGGTGATCGACGGGCGGCGCAGCACGAATTCGCGCTCGCCGAACGTATATGAAACCATACCCCCTTGTGTGCGGGAGAACAGTGCTTCACGACCCTGTCCGCGCACGCCGGCGTTCCAGCGGCCAAGGGTGACGGTGCCGTCGGCCGGAGCTCCGGCCGCGTCAACGGCATCTGCAGTGGTCTTCGCACCTGCCACCACGCACTGGCCGAACGCCAGCTCGTAGCCGGCCGGTGCCCAATCGCAAGCGTTGCCAAGCTGCTGCGATACCTCTAAAACCAGCTCTTCGGCGTTGCTGCGGTAGTCATCAACCGGCCAATCGACTTCGAATGAAGCGCTCTCGCCGGCGGCCACGTCGAAACGGCGCGTAGTCGACCATACCGGCTTGCCGTCGGCCAAAATCCGCAGCACGAAGCGATAATCGCCCGTAGACACGAACAGATTGTCGTTCGTAATACGCGCTTCATCGACCGAAACCACAATTTTCACGTTCGCATACAGCTGCTTGACTTCCTGCGCTTTCGGCGAGGGGGTGCGGTCTGCGAACAGCAGGCCGTCGCCGGAGAATTCGTAATCGCTTGGACGATCGCCGAAATCGCCGCCGTAGCACATGCGTGTCGTGCCGTCGGGCAGCTTGGTCTCGATTGCCTGGTCGATGAAATCCCAAATGAAACCGCCCTGGTACATCGGGTAGCGTTCCAACGCCGTGTATTCGTCCATATTGCCGCACGAATTGCCCATTGCGTGCATGTATTCGCAGGAAATGTACGGCTTCTTTGGACCGTCCGTATGTGCCGGGCTGCCGTCGTTCAGATAGCGTTCGATTTCGTCAGCATGCGCGTACATACGGCTTTCGATGTCCGTCACATCCTCGAATTCGCGCATGTGCACGGAACCCTCGTAATGTACCGGACGATTCGGATCAATCGTGTGCGCGTGGCGATACATCGCACGAAAAACCTCGCCCGCGCTCGACTCGTTGCCAAGCGACCAGATCAGCACGCTCGGATGGTTGTAATCGCGGCGCATCATGCTGTTGATGCGGTCCACGCACGCGCCCTCCCATTCGGGGCGGCTGCCGGGGATGCCGTCTTCAGGACGCTCGACATTGTTTGCCACCCACGTGCCGTGCGTCTCCATATTCGTCTCGTCGATCAGATACAGACCGTACTCGTCGCACAGGTCGTACCAATACTCCTGGTTGGGGTAGTGGGAGGTGCGGATGGCGTTGATGTTGTGGCGCTTGCAGAAGACCACGTCGGAAAGCATGTCCTCGCGGGTGATCGCACGCCCGCGCTTCGCGTCGAATTCGTGGCGGTCCGCGCCCTTGAACACGATACGCTTGCCATTGAGCGTCATAATGCCGTTTTCGATGCGGAATGTGCGGAAGCCGATCTTCTGCGTCACGGTTTCGATGATGGCGCCGTCATGTCCGACGACGCGTACGGTCAGCGTGTACAGCGTCGGCGATTCCGCGCTCCACGGCGCGATGTTCGTCATTTTGCCGGAATTAAGGGCGATTTCGCCGTTGCAGGCCTGCGTTGATTCCCATACGACATTTCCGTCGCCGTCGCGCAGCGTGCTTTCGATAGTCATCGCGTCGGCGGGGTTGCGCAAGGTGAGTGCCGCGTTGAGTTCGGCGGTGTCGGCCGTACCGGCGGTGTCGGCTGCGGTGTAGTCGGCTTCAAGCTGCACGGTTTCGACGTGCGTATGCGGCTGGGCGGCGAGCTCGACGGTGCGGAACAGGCCGTGCAGTCGCCAGAAATCCTGGTCTTCCAGCCAAGAGGCGCTCGAATATTCGTAGCAGGCGACGGTGAGCGTATGCTCGGCTTCGGGGGAATCGGCGGCGTTGCCATTGCCGTTTCGCAGCGCTTCCGTCACATCGAATTCGCTCGGCGTGAATCCGTCCTCGCCGTAACCCACGAACGTGCCGTCAAGCCATACGTAGATCGCGGTGGCGGCACCGTGGAAGGTGAGGCTGACCGTGCCGTCGTTTTCCAGCGTGCGCGCAAGCTGCGCGTCGAGCGCGAATCGACGGCGGTAGATCGCCACATGGTTGTTTTCCGGAATATTTGGCGCCTGCGGATCCTCGTGACCGTCCCACGGATATTGGATGTTGACGTACTTGTTCTTGAGATAGCCGGCCATCTGCAAGTGGCCCGGCACCTCGATCGCGCCGAAATCGCCATCCTCGAAATCGACGGCCGCGAACGGAGCGCTTTCCACGTCCACGTTGCGCGCTTGTTCGATACGAACCTTCCATTCGCCGTCGAGGCTCTGCTTCGGCTCGCTCGTCTCGCCGATGACATATCGGTGGCTGGAATGTGCCGGCTTGCGGTTCGCTGCGAACACCGTCGGATCGGTGAGCCAGCTTGCACTTGCCGTGGTTGCATGTACGATTGCGAGTTCGGCTGTATCTGCCATCTTGCATCCCCCTGTATTACTTGATGTCACTGCATCGTTGCGGTTGCGCCGTGCGATGTTGCACGACCGTTTAGTAATGAATTTTACTAACTACCGATAATATATCACACTTCATGGTATCGTGCACCCGTCGCGTGCCATGCATCGTTCCGCCACATGTCCATTTTTCACACGCCGAGGATGTGCGATAATAACAGGATGCGCCGATGGCGTCCGCCCGGTGCCCACAACCGCGCAGCGTTGCCTCGCCTTTGCAAAATGCTTGCGATTCCGCGGATTTTCGATTTCCGCGATTCGAGGCATACGTAAGACGGGGGAGAGCTGACTACTCCGCGGCGCTCCCAAGGAGATCACCATGGATGATCGCAAGAAAGATCAGTCCATCCAGTCCCATGCCAATTTTGACGGCGATTCCGCTACGGGCGATCGCACGCAGATTCGGCAGGATCAGCAAAACCAGCAGCCGCCACAAATCGACCCGTCGCTTGCCGACGCGCAAGCCGTGGCCGCATCGCTCGGCGTCGATCCGAACACCGGTCTGAGCCAAGCCGAAGCTGAACGCCGACTCGCGCAATACGGGCCGAACGAGCTCGCATCCGCACCACCCGTGCCAAAATGGAAGAAGTTCCTGGCGCAGTTCAAAGACCCCCTCGTCTACCTGCTGCTCGCTGCCACCGGCATCTCGCTCATCGCATGGTTCATCGAAAAAGCCAACGCTGCGCCTGGTGCGGAAGGCGGCGAGGCGCTGCCGTTCGACGCCATCGTCATTGTGCTTATCCTTATCGTCAACGCGGTACTCGGCTACATTCAGGAATCGAAAGCGGAAGAAGCCGTCGAAGCGCTCTCCCAAATGACCGCGCCGCAAACCAACGTGCTGCGCGACGGCAAAATCGCACGCATCAACACCGTCGACGTGGTGCCGGGAGACATGGTCGTGCTCGGTGAAGGCGACTCCATTCCCGCCGACGGACGTCTGCTCGCCGCCGCCAGCCTGCGCGTGGCGGAAGCGAGCCTTACCGGCGAAAGTGTGCCAGTCGGCAAGAACGTCGATACGCTTGCCGAGGCCAAAGCCCTCGGTGATCGCGCCAATATGGTGTTCAACGGTACATCCGTGACGCAAGGCACCGGCCGTGCCATCGTCACCAGCACCGGAATGCGCACGCAGGTCGGCAAAATCGCGGATCTGCTGCAGGCCACGGATGATGATGACAGTCCGCTGCAGAAGGAAATGAACTACGTTTCCAAGATTCTCGGCATCGCGGTGTGCATTATCGCGGCGGTCGTGCTGGTGGCGCTTGCGCTGACCGAAGGTTTCAACGACATCCACGACGTAATCGATTCGTTGCTGCTATCCGTTTCGCTGGCCGTCGCGGCCGTGCCGGAAGGGCTCGCCGCGATTCTGACAGTCGTGCTCGCGCTCGGCGTGCGCCGCATGGCCGAACATCATGCGATCGTCAAGAAACTGCATTCCGTGGAAACGCTTGGCTCCGCATCGGTGATCTGCTCCGACAAAACCGGTACGCTCACCCGCAACGAGATGACGGTGGAACGCGTGGTCACGCCGAGCGGTGAGGTGCAGCTGACCGGCACCGGCTATGCGCCAGAAGGCAGAATGGTTGCGATTTCCGATGCCGGGCTTACATCCACCCCGTCGCCCGCGCAGGAAGCGGCACAGCTTGAAGCCGTCGCCACGCTCGCAGTGGGCGCGCTGGCCAACGACGGCGAACTGCGCGAAAACACAGGTGCCGGCGATGGTTCCGCTGCTTCCGACATAACGTGGGAAGCCGTCGGCGACCCGACCGAAGTGTCGCTTATCGTCGCCGCACGCAAGGTGAAGGCCGATCGCAAATACGCCAACTACACGCGCATCGGCGAGATTCCATTCACCTCCGACCGCAAACGCATGGCCGTCGTCGCGCAGGACAACGCCGATGCCGGGCGTCTCACCGTCTTCGCCAAGGGTGCCCCCGATGTACTGCTCGGCTACTGCAGCCGCATCGCGGTCAACGGTGCCGTACGACCGATGACGCAAGGCGATCGCCAGCAGATCCTCGCCGCCGTGGAACGCCTGTCCGCCGAAGCGTACCGCACGCTGGGCCAGGCCTACCGTCCGCTCGGCACCGCTTCGCTCGCCGCAGTGCCGGGCGTGCGCATCAACGCCGCCGGTCACGTCGCCGACATCGCCGACCAAAGCGATGTGCTGGAAAGCGACTTGATCTGGGTCGGCATGGTCGGCATCATCGATCCGCCGCGTACCGAAGTGCGCGATTCCGTCGCCGAAGCGCATCGCGCCGGCATCCGCACCGTCATGATTACCGGTGACCATCCGCTTACCGCGGCACGCATCGCCAGCGATCTGGGCATTATTGAAACGGACGGAGACGGCAGCTCGGTCGGCAGCGCCGACCTTAGTAGCAAAGTGCTCACCGGCGTTCAACTCGACGAGCTGCCGGACGAGCAAGCGTTCGACAAGGCCACCCGCGAAATCTCCGTGTACGCGCGCGTTGCGCCGGAACACAAGCTGAAAATCGTCGAATCGCTGCAACGGCAAGGCAATATCGTGGCTATGACCGGCGACGGCGTAAACGATGCTCCCGCCGTCAAAACCGCGGACATCGGCGTCGCGATGGGCATCACCGGTACCGAAGTTACCAAGCAGAGTGCCAAGATGATCCTCGCCGACGACAACTTCAGCACCATCGTCGAGGCGGTACGCGAAGGCCGTGGCATTTTCGACAACATCCGTAAGTTCCTGCGCTATCTGCTGAGCTCCAACGTCGGCGAGGTGTTCACCGTCTTCGGCGGTGTGATGCTCGCCGGATTCCTCGGCATCACCCAGCCTGGCAGCCAAGGTGTCACCGTGCCGCTGCTCGCCACGCAACTGCTGTGGATCAACCTGCTTACCGACGCAGCTCCGGCGCTCGCCATGGGTGTCGACCCGTCCACCGACGACGTGATGGCCCGCAAGCCGCGCAAACTCACCGATCGCGTGATCGACGGACAGATGTGGGGCGACATCATCTTCATCGGCATCATCATGGCCGCCGTCACGCTGATTGGCATGGACATGCACCTCGCCGGAGGTCTGTTCACGGACCGTTCCGTGGATGCTGTCGGACATGATGCGCAAATGACTGAGGCGCGCACGATGGGCTTCACCATCCTTGTGTTTGCGCAGATGCTCAACGCGCTGTGCTCGCGCTCGCACGACCAGTCGGTGTTCGTCGGACTGTTCGCCAACAAGTGGCTGTGGGGTGCGATCGCACTGTCCACGCTGCTGCAGCTTGCGGTGGTCTACGTGCCGTTCCTCAACACCGCGTTCGGTACGGTGCCGCTGTCCGTCGGCGCGTGGGTCGAATGCCTTGGATTGGCGATGGTCGTGCTCGTCGCGTCCGAGTTGCGTAAGTGCGTTCTACGTGCGATGCGTGAGTAGCCTGTCGTTTTCCGGCCTCCAATCCGCATTTTGCTGTGTCGTGAGCCGTTGCAGCGGCAAAATGCGGATGGGTGCTCGTTGCGTCCGTCTTATAGCGCCGCCGCGCTAGACTGGATTGCGATTGGCGGGCGCGCATTGGTTGCGCGTCCGTTCGTATGACGATTGTTCCGGCGTTTTTTGGAGGAATTTCGATGCTGCTGTCCGATCGCGACATTCTCGCCGCACAGGCCGACGGTCATATCTCACTCGATCCGTGGACCCCGGAGATGGTGCAGCCGGCATCGATTGACGTGCGATTGGACCGTTTCTTCCGTCTGTTCAACAACCATGCGTATACGTATGTGGATCCGGCGGAGAACCAGGGCGAGCTGACCGAGCAGTTCGAAGTCCGGCCGGACGAGCCGTGGATCCTGCACCCGGGCGAGTTCGCGCTCGGGTCCACATGGGAGTATGTGAAGCTCGATGCATCCATCGCGGCTCGTCTTGAAGGCAAAAGCTCGCTCGGTCGTCTCGGCATCCTTACCCACTCCACCGCGGGCTTCATCGACCCTGGCTTTGAAGGTCATATCACGCTGGAATTGTCCAATGTGTCGACACTGCCGGTGAAGCTGTGGCCGGGCATGAAGATCGGCCAGATGTGCTTCTTCCAGCTGAGCTCGCCGGCCGAGCATCCGTACGGTTCCGCCACGACCGGTTCGCACTATCAGGGCCAGCGCGGTCCGACCCCGAGCCGTTCCTACGTGAACTTCTATAAGGCCGACATCACCGACTAATCCGACTGTTCTAACTGACCCGGATCTACAGGATGCCCGGCGCGATGTTGTGCGCGGCAAGCCAATCGCGCAAATCGCTGAACTCCTCCATACTTACGGAATGGTCGAGCCCACGATAGCTTTTCTCCGTAAGGAACGTGTGCTCGTCCAGCCACGCGGCGGTCGCGAACAGTTCCGGCATGGGAATCACGGTATCGTTCTTGCCATAGCCGAAGAACGTCGGAATGTTGAGTTCAGCCACGCGATCGTCCGCCGGCGCGGTTCCCGCAACAGTGCCGGGCGCAAGAAAACCGGACAACGAAATCGTCGCCGCGTAGCGTTCCGGGTGCACGCGCAGCAAGTGAATCGCCAGCAGACCGCCCTGCGAAAAACCAATCGGCACCACGGCACGGTCGTCGGGAATGTTCGCCGAAACCCAATCGTCGATTGCTTTCGCTGCGGCGAATGCGTCACGGTCCAAATCCTCGCCGGTATCCACACAATCATGCAGCCACGAGTACGCGCCGGGTGCAAAGCGGCCAGCCGGCTGCAACGTCAGCGGCGCGCGCAACGAGGCGAAATCGTTGTATGGCGCGACGTAGCGCATCATGTCGGCCAAGTCCGTCTCGTTCGACCCCCAGCCGTGCAGACACAGGAACAACGGTCGTTTCGGCGCGGTGTTGCCGCCGCCGCGCGAATACTGCACATGCGTGATTTGCAGCGGTTCACCGAAACGTCCCGGCACCACGTCCGATTCGCGGCCGATCAGCGCCGTCTCGTCATGCCCGTTGTTGTTTGCTTTGCTTTCGATTGCGTCGCTCATACCTTCCCAATATAGCGTGCGTTTGCGGCACGCGTTCGCAGTGCGAAGAGTGCTGCGGAAAAGTTGCGAAAAAAGAAGACCCCGGCGGGATTGGCCGCCGGGGAGAGAAAGGAGAGAGAAGAAGAAAGGGTTCAATTGTCGGGAACTTTAAGGTTCCTGGTCGGCTTGTTTCTGCTGACAATTCATATATAAACACCTGATGCTGAGCGCATGTCTGGTGTTTTCTGAAAACTTCCTGAGAATCCGACGGCACATGTCCGGACAGACCCCTGTATATCCCCGATTGCATACATCTGAACCCGTCCAACCGCACGGTCCGAGCGGATCGCAACGCTTCGGCATATGACCAGGCACGGCAAAGCGGGCCGAGTCCATACAGGAAGCAAACGTGTATCCTGAGCGCGCAACCCGGGTCAGATCTGCGCGTCCGCATCCACGCTCATCACATACACGTTGCGTCGCAGCTGCTTGCTTTGCGCACGCGTGATGTCGCCGGCCTCATACATGTCCTGGACCACGCCCAGCTCGATGCCGTAGCTTTCGCGCTTGACCTCCTCGGCCTGTTCCTGCGCTTCGGCGCTGATGCCCATATTCGGCCGCGCCCTCAACGCGGATTCGCTGCGTCGGTAGTCCAACAGCAGGCCGGAGCAGTGCTCGGTGTTGTACGTGTCGCCGCCCATCTCCTCATACAGGCGGTCGATCACATGCTCGATCGCATCCACCTGCACCGCCCGCGTATGCGCGAACAGCTCATCGTCACTGAACAGCGGGGTCGTGCGCCGGATGCGGCTGTTCACGCGCTTTACCAGCGTGCCCATGCGTCGCTGCAACGCCTTGTACCGTCCTTTGACGCGCCAGATCATACGGCCTGAATTGTGTGCGGTTTCGATGTGGCGCAGCGAGCTCATGATCTGGTCGAGCAGGCGCTCGCAGGCCTCGGCCTCCAGATCGTTCGCGGCGCGGTTCTCGGTCGGATTCGCCTTGATCGCCGCGCGCACACCCGCCAGACGGTTCTTGACGTACTCCTTCTCCCAATTGAGCGCGTCGATCTGCAGCTGCATGTAGCCCTGCGGATCGATTTCGCCGGTGCGCTGCTTCAGCCGCGTGATGCGTTTCGTGTACGAATCGATGACCATGAGCACCGCGCGACGATTGTCCGGCGTGACGCGTCCCGACAATTCCTCCACGGTTCGCCGAAGCACTTCGATGGTGATTTCCGTCATTTCCGTCGACGTGTCTTTATTGCGATTCGGCGCGAGCAGCGGCAGCAGGAAATTCGCCAGCAGCAGCGTCACCACGATCACGCCGGCGGCTATAAAGATCAGTTCGTCGCGCATCGGGAAGTTCGCGCCGGCCGCCAGCGTGTAGGGGATCGTGAACATCAACGACAGCGTGATGGTGCCCTTCGGTCCGCCGAATGTCATGACCGCGGCGGAACGCCAGCGCTGCGCCGTCATTTTGCGCCGCTTGCCGGTGGTGGTGTCGCGCGCGAGCCGGAGCATCAGCGAGATCCACAGGAACCGCATGGCGATCACCACGGCGGAGACGGTGAGGATCGCGCACATCAGCAGGCCGTTGCTGATGTGCGGATCATCCCAGCTGGCCGACATCGCGTTCGGCAGCAGCATGCCGAGCAGGATGAACACTGTGCCGTTGAGCGAGAACGACAGCACGCCCCACACGCTTGACGATACGATGTTCGTGCGTGCCACATTCGGTCCGATGCCGGTGCGGTCGAATCGGATGATCAGGCCCGCGGCCACGACCGACAGAATGCCGGAGACGTGGACCGCCTCTGCACCCAGATACAGGATGAACGGCAGGAATAGCTCCATGAGAATGCGGCTGGTAGTCGTTTCCAGCCGAGGGAGCGCAGTGATTCGAACAGCAGGTCGGCCATGGTGCCCACCACAAGGCCGAAGATCGCGCCGCCGAAGAACGAGATCACGAATTGCGCGGCCGATTCGCCCACTTCGAATACACCGCTGACGGCCGCCGCGATGGCGAACTGGAAGCCGACGATGCCGGACGCGTCGTTGAACAGCGATTCGCCTTTCAGCACGCTCGTCTGCCGTTGCGTCAGCGCCGCTTCCTTGCCGAGCGACGACACTGCGACCGCATCCGTCGGCCCAAGCGCGGCACCGAGCGCCAAAGCCGCTGCAAGCGGAATCGCCGGCCATACGGCATGCAACGCGAAACCAACCGCCACCATCGTCGCGATTGCCAAACCGATCGCCAATGACAACGACAGTTTCACCGATTTGAGCAGTTCCGATTTATCGATTTCGTGCGCTTCCAAATACAGCAGCGGCGCGATGAACAACACCATGAACAGTTCAGGGCTGAGCGTTACGTCCGGAAAGAACGGCAGTTGTGATGCCAGCGCGCCCAACGCGATCTGCACGAGCGGCGTGGAGACCTTGGGTATGAATCGGCTCAGGAACGAGGACAGTACGACGGCAGCGATGATGCATAGAATCAACTCGAATACCGCCAACGTGCCTCCTTTGCGCGTATTTCCAACCTTTTCCAGCCTACCAAGAGGCGGTTATGAGCGTGTTTCGCCATGGGCTGACGTTCGTGCCGCTTCGGTTGGGCGCGCAGGTCGGGCATGCAGGTCGGACGTGCGGACCAGTCGTGCGGAGCGGTCGTATGGCCGCCGCTACACTGTGGCGTATGCGATGGGACGATGATATGGAACCGGCGATCGCGCTGGCCCGCGAAGCCGCCGCGGATGGCGAGGTGCCGGTCGGTGCCGTCGTGCTTGCCGCTGACGGACAGGTGATTGGCCGCGGGCGGAACCTGCGTGAGACGCATGCCGATCCGCTTGCCCACGCCGAAGTCAAGGCGATGGCTGAAGCGGCCGCCTCGCTTGACACTTGGAATCTCGCTGATTGCACGCTTGTCGTTACGTTGGAGCCGTGCCCTATGTGCGCCGGTGCCTGCCTGCAGACGCATATCGGACGTATTGTGTTCGGTGCGTGGGATGCCAAGTTGGGTGCATGCGGTTCGGTATGGGATATTCCCCGCGATCCGCACGTCGGACTTGTACCGGAAGTGATTGGCGGTGTGCGCGAAGCGGAATGCGGGCGATTGATGACCGATTTCTTCGCGCGCCGACGCTAATTACTTTCCGAAAGAAACAAACACGCAGGGCGATGGGAAGAAAAGCGGTATGCAGTATCATCAAAGCGTCATACCAACCAAGAATCGCAAGAAAAGGATGCTGCAATGACGCTCATTCAGACTTTCCACGGCACCGCTTCCAACGGCACACCCCTTACCGCCGTGTATACCGAGCAGCCGGCTGCCGCCGCAGCTTTTGCTCTGGTGTTCCCCGGCAGCGATTTGCCGAGATTCGTGCATTGGGGTCGCCCGCTCACCGCACCGGAAACCGTGATCAACACGTTCGACGCGCTCGCTCCGCAGCGTGTTTCCGGAGCCCTCGACTACACCGCATGGCCGAGCGTGCTGCCGACACAGTCCGAAGCGTGGTCCGGCTCTGACCGTTTCGACGTGCGCCGTGACGGCGTGGAACTGTTCTGCAAGTTCCAGGTCACCGACATCAAAGCCGAAACCGTGGCCGCCGGCAAAACCTACACCATGGCCGAAAAAGACGGCTACCCCAGCTGGAGCGTGGCCTCCGAGCCCAAGCAGACGCCTACCGTCACCGTCACTGCCGAGGACGTGGAACAATGCGTGAAACTTACGTGGACCTGTGAGCTCGATGAAACCGGCCTCATCCGCCAGCATGCGGAGGTGACGAACACCGGCGAGGGACGACTCGAGATCGGCAAGATCGAACTTGCATTCAGCGTGCCCGCCGACGCCAACGAGATCCTCACCACCACCGGTCACCATCTGCGTGAGCGTTCCCCACAGCGCCAGGACTTCACCATCGGGCGCTTCGCCAAATCCTCCATGATCGGCCGCCCCGACTTCGACGCCACCCTGCTGCTCAGCGTTGGCGAACACGGCTTCGGTTTCACCCACGGCAACGTCTACTCCGCGCACGTGGCATGGAGCGGCAACAGCGTGCTGTCCGCGGAACGACTGCCCTACACCACCGGCGTGATCGGTGGCGGCGAAGTGCTCTTCGGCGGCGAAGTCGGTCTGGAACACGGTGAAAGCTACACCACGCCATGGCTCGTCGGCTCTTACGGCGAGGGGCTCAACGAAGTCGCCTCACGCTTCCATGGTTACATCCGCCGCGTGCACCGCGACTGGCTCGTGGACCATGGCATCGCGCCCAAGCCGCGTCCGGTCATCCTCAACACATGGGAAGCCGTCTACTTCAACCACGATTACGACACCCTGACCGCGCTCGCAGACAAGGCCGTGGAAAGCGGCGTGGAACGCTTCGTCGTGGATGATGGCTGGTTCGGTGCCCGCCGAGACGACACCGCCGGCCTCGGCGACTGGCAGATTTCGCAGGACGTCTGGCCCGACGGAGACAAGTCCCTGAAGGCGCTCGCCGACTACGTGCACGCCAAGGGTCTGAATTCGGCCTGTGGTTCGAGCCGGAAATGGTCAACCCCGATTCCGACATGTTCCGCAACCATCCGGACTGGGTGCTGAAGCCCACCGCCGGTCGTCTGCCGATGCAGGGCCGCACCCAGCAGGTCGTCGACCTGACCAACCCGGACGCGTACGACTATATTTACGGTGCGATGGACAAGCTCGTCGGCGAACTCGGCATCGACTACATCAAGTGGGACCACAACAAGCTTGTCACCGAAGAGGTCTCGCCGCTGACCGGCCGTCCGGCGGCGCACGCGCAGACGCTCGCCGTGTACCGCATCTTCACCGATCTGAAGGCCGCGCACCCCGGTCTGGAAATCGAAAGCTGCTCCTCCGGCGGCGGCCGTATCGATTTGGGCATTCTTTCGATCGCCGACCGCGTGTGGGCGTCCGATTGCGTCGACCCGGTGGAACGCGCCGACATCCAGCGCTACACCTCGCTGCTGGTGCCGCCGGAAATGATGGGCGAGCACGTGGGCGCCTCCCCGGCGCACTCCACGCAGCGCGCCACATCGCAGGAAATGCGCATGGCCACGGCCTTCTTCGGACACATGGGCATCGAATGGAACCTGCTCAAGGAACCGCAGGAGGACATCGACAAGCTCGCCGAATGGACCGCCGAATTCAAGAAGCACCGCGAATGGTTCGCCGTCGACACCGTCGTGCATTCCGACGCGGCCGACCCCGCCGTGCGCGTGGACGGTTGCGTCATGCCGAACAAGGCCGCCGCGATCTACCGTTTCACCCAGCTGACCACCTCGCAGACCTACCCGGCCGCTCCCGTGAAGCTGCCCGGCCTCGACCCGGACGCCGTATACGAGGTGTCCCCGCTCGACGTGAGCCTCGACCTGGCCAAGCAGGACATCGGCAACGGCCAGAGCCCGCTCGGCTGGTGGACCGCCGACGGTGTGAAGATGACCGGCCGCGCGCTCGCCACCTACGGCATCCGTCCGCCGGCAATTCATCCGGCGCAAGCCGTCCTGTTCAAGGTGGTGCGCGTCTGAAGTAACTGGTTTACTTTCTGATTCGCTTCCGATTTATTTTTGATTTGCCGGCACTGACCCCCTTCAGCGCCGGCAAATCGTGTAATCAGCCTATGTATCGGCTGTATCGGTCTGCGTAGTCAGCCCACATACTGCCGAATCGCCTGCGCGGCGGCGGCTTTGCCCCACATCGCCCAGTCGTGGTCGGCGATTTCGAAATCGACCGGCGCCGCCTGGCTGTGCCGGTACATATTGATGCCGTTACGCAGGTTGTCTATGCCGAGTTTCGCAATGAACGACGATTCGCCAGCGATCATGATTTTGTCGGGCATGGCAAGATTGGCGATGGTCGCGATCAATGTACCCAAACGGAAACAGGTGCGGTTCACCAGATTCGTGGCCTGCGTTTTGCTGGCGCGCGCTGCGGCCGCGAATTCGTCGAACGTCGCCGGATGCCCGATCATTTCCGAATATTCTGTTGCGATTGAATTGTCAGTTAGGCACGTCGCGCAACCTTTATGTCCGGAAATGCAGCGCGGCCCGTCGGGGTCGACCAGAATATGCCCGACCAGGCCATAGCTTTTGTCGGGATTGTCGATCGGCTCGCCGTTGACGGTGAGCGAATATCCCACGCCGATGCCGATCGTCACCACGGCGAAACTGTTCAATCCGACGCCCGAGCCGAACATGCACGCGTCCACCACCAATGAGTCGATGTCGTTGTAGATGCCGGTCGGCAGGCCGGTCGCCTTGCGAATCATCGCCGAAAATTCCACCGGCTTCGACCAGTGCAGGAACGGTGCGAACGTCGTCACCGAATCGTCCGTGATATGTCCGCCCAACGAGACGCCGACCGCGCATGGCGAAGGCAATCCCGCCATTATCGCCTCGTCGGCGCAGTCCATGGTCAGCTGCCGAATAACGTCGACCACCGTTTCCACCGAATCGTCCTCAATCGGCAGGTCATGGCAGCCGGTCACAATCTGCCCAAGCGCGTTTACTGTTACGGCAGTGATATGGGTGGTGTTGATTTTCATGCCGACGAACGTGCGCGCATTGGCGATGATGCGCAGTCCGGTCTGCGGACGGCCGCGACGTTCCGTATTTTCTTTCTGGATTGACTTTTGTGCCGATTTCCGCAAGAAATCTTTCGGTAACTTGCCGCCATGCCCCGCTGCCATTGGCGTCTCTTCGATCACGCCAGCGTAAATCAAATCACTGGTGATGCGCGATACCGTGCCTTGCGAAAGGCCAAGGATCTGTGCCAGCGTGATGCGCGAAATCGGACCGTACTTCATAATGCAGGCCGCAACCTTATGCGTGTACTCCGAGCCTTCAAACCAGTGTGGAATCGGGGAAATCGCCATATCGTACCGTCCTTATCGCCTATTTACTTTCCAAGAATAACAAAATAACCGTTTTTTATTTCCGTTCGATGCGGGCGCGCGGAAACTGGGAATGAAAACAAGCCGATTCTACAATTAAAAAGCAACGGAGGCTGGTGATGAAGCCGGCCTGCCGTGAAAAAGGAAAATACAAAGGAGTCGAGAGAATGAAACCTGATTCCAATGCCAACGCAGGCACTTTCAGGCGGATCGCGGGTCGTGTCGTCACGGCTGCATGCGCGATCGTGCTGACGGTTGGGCTTGCGGGTTGCGGCAACAGTACTGCCGGTACCGTCACCTTGGATTTCTTCCAATTCAAGTCCGAGGCGGCTGACTGGTTCACTGCCAAAGCGCGAGAATTCGAGAAGACCCATACTAATATCAAAATCAATGTCAATAATTCGTCGGACGCCACCACCGATTTGCGTACGCGACTGGTGAAGAACCGCGAACCCGACGTCATCACCATCAACGGCGACATCAATTACGGCATGCTCGCCGAAGCGGGCGTCTTCCACGATTTCACCGACGACGAGATCGTCGACGAGCTCAATCCGGGCATGGTGAACATCGCGAAGAGCCTCGTGCAGACCACCGACAAGTCCAAGAAGCGTCTGTACGGTATTCCGTACGCGGGCAACGCAAGCGGCTACATCATCAACGCCGATGTGTGGAAGCAGGCCGGCGAGGATCCGGACAATCCGCCGCAGACGTGGAGCGAATTCATCGCGCTGCTCAAGCGGCTCAAGGCCAAGGGCGTCACGCCGGTTGAGGCGAGCACCGCCGATCCGTGGACGTTGCAGGCGCCGCTTGCATCGCTGAATTCGACGCTGGTGCCGGAATCGGAATACGCGTATCTCAAGGACGGCAGCAAGACCTTCTCCGACTTGTGGACGCCCGTCAGCGGCAAGCTGATTGAAATTTACCAGAACTACACGCAGAATAATCCGGCCGTCACCTACCAGCAGGCTACGCAGGACATCGCTTCCGGCAAGGCCGCGATTCTGCCGCTCGGCACGTACGCGATTCCGCAGATCCGTCTGATCAACAAGGACGCCAATCTGCGGTTCGCGCAGATGCCGGCCACCGACAACGTCAAGGAACAGCAGCTGACCGCCGGCGACGACGTGATGCTGACGATCGGCGCGCATACGAAGCATTACACCGAGGCTCGCGAATTCGTCGACTTCCTGATGAGCGAGGAGAACGTGCAGGATTACTCCAAGCAGCAGTCTGCGTTCACCCCGTACAAGGATACGTACGTCGGCGATGAAGCGTTGAATGGCGTGCTCGACTTCTACAAGGCCGGCAAGCTGGCTGATTTCTGTGACCACTACGTGCCGGCAAGCATCAACCTCGCCGGTTTCCTGCAGACGTTGGTGCAGTCGGGCAATACTAAACGATTCCTGAACAGCATGCAGTCGGAATACGACAAGATCGAAGCCAGGAACTTTAGGTGAGGGGAGGAACGACAATGACTGGCAATATCTCGGCCAAGGCCGACAAGGCCGCCGCAAAGAAGCCGAAGAAGGTTTCGAAATACTCCAAGCGCAAGGTCGATCCGGCGTTCTACTGGATGACCATTCCCGCGATGATTCTCGTGTGCATCTTCCTGTACCTGCCGTTCCTGCAGGGCGCGATGTACTCGTTCACCAATTCGCAGGGTTACGGCGATTACAAGTTCATCGACTTCAAGAACTACATCGCGATGTTCCAGGACGCACGCGTCGGCCACGCGTATCTGTTCACGATTTTCATCGCGATTCTGATCACGCTCGGCACGAACATCCTCGGCATGTTCCTGGCGGTGCTGCTGAACTCCAAAATCGCCTTCAAGAACGGCTTCCGAGCCATCTTCTTCATTCCGTACACCCTGTCGGTGCTGGTCATCGGCTACGTGTTCAAGTACATCTTCATGACCCCGCTGCCGGCCCTCGGCCAGGCGCTGCACATCGATTGGCTGTCCACGTCCATGATCTCCAATCCGGATCTGGCATGGTTCCCGATCGTGTTCCTGTCCATCTGGCAGGGTGTGGCCTACTCCACGCTGCTGTACTTGGCGGGTCTGCAGACCATCGACAACGAAATCTATGAGGCCGCGTCCATCGACGGCGTGAACGCCTGGCAGAACTTCTGGCAGATCACGTTCCCGCTGATTGGCCCGTTCTTCACCATCAACATGGTGCTGAGCCTCAAGAACTCGCTCGGCGCGTTCGACCAGGTCATGGCATTGACCAAGGGCGGTCCGGATTCCAAGACCGAAACCGTCTCCTACCTGATCTTCCAGAACGGCCTGGGCAACGGCGAATACTCCTACCAGATGGCGAACGCGGTCACGTTCTTCATCGTGCTGGCAATCCTCGCATTCGTGCAGCTGAAGTTCTTCAGCGGCAAGGAAAAGGTCTGAGAGTAAGGGGGAAGAAATCATGACTAGCGCAACTGTTGCAACCAAGCCGGCCGCCGCGCAAAGCGGACAATCGCAAGCGAAGCCGGAGAAGATCCGCAAGGACCACAGCATCAACTGGTGGCTGACGGCGGCCGTCGCCGTGCTGAGCCTGACGGTGCTCGTGCCGCTGTACTTCGCCGTCGTCACCGCGCTGAAGACGCCGGGCGAAGCGGGCACGTTCAGCCTGCCGACCACGTGGGAATGGCATAATTTCGCGGACGCGTGGAACAAGGTGAACTATCCGAAGGCCGCGCTCAATTCCGCGATCATCACCGTGTGCGCTGTGGTGCTGACGCTGCTGACGAACACGTTCGTCGCGTACGCCGTGGCAAGGAACATGGATAAGCGGTTCTTCCGCTTCCTGTACTACTTCTTCCTGGCCATGATGTTCGTGCCGTTCACCGTCGTCATGCTGCCGATCGCCAAGGAAATGGGCACCCTGCATTTGGATAATCAGCTTGGTTTGATTATTCTGTACACGATTCTTGGCATTGGTACGAACCTGTTTATTGCGATCGGCTTCATCCGTTCGATTCCGATTTCGCTGGAAGAGGCGGCGCGTATCGACGGCGCTTCGACCTGGCGCATCTTCTGGAAGATCATCTTCCCGCTGATGGGACCGATCAACGCCACGATCGCCATCCTGACCGCACTGTGGGCATGGAACGACTTCCTGCTGCCGTTGATCACGCTGACCGACCAGAGCAATCAGACGATTCCGCTGGCGCAGTACGTGTTCCAGAGCCAGTTCACGTCGAACTATCCGATGGCCTTCGCCTCCTACCTGATGGCCATGGCCCCGGTGCTTATCGTCTACGTCTTCGCCCAAAAGTGGGTCGTCGGTGGTGTGATGAGAGGAGCCGTGAAGTGAACAGTCCTGTGGACTGTTCATAGGTTCCTCCTGAGCGAGCCGATAGGCGAGCGAAGGCAGGAACAACGCGGCCGTAGGCCGTCTGCTTGTGAAGTAAAACTTCACAGCGCCGAGCGGGAATCCTCGTTTCCCCTTTTTCGAGGATTCCCGCTTTTCGTATGCATTGATGTGATTCCGAAGGGCGCATCCCGCTTGCAATATATCTTTCATTTCCTGCTTTGCAAAACGCGCCGCAGGCAAGAAAGAAAAAACGCTTTACGTACCATGGGATATAGCAAAGTTCATCCATTCCACTTAGGCAAAGGAGCTCAATCGCGATGACGAATTTCAATCGTTCCACTCTTCCTGACACCGTCCGTTCGAACGGCGCCACCCCGAATCCATGGTGGGCGAACGCGGTGGTCTACCAGATCTACCCGCGTTCCTTCCAGGATTCCAACGGCGACGGCATCGGCGATCTGAAGGGCATCACCAGCCGCCTCGACTACCTCGCCGACCTCGGCGTGGACGTGCTGTGGCTGTCCCCGGTCTACAGGTCCCCGCAGGACGACAACGGCTACGACATCTCCGATTACCAGGACATCGACCCGCTGTTCGGCACCCTCGAGGACATGGACGAACTGCTCGCCGAGGCGCACAAGCGCGGCCTGAGGATCGTGATGGACCTGGTCGTCAACCACACGTCCGACGAGCACGCCTGGTTCCAGGCCTCCCGCGACAAGAACGATCCTCATGCGGATTGGTATTGGTGGCGTCCCGCCAAGCCGGGCCATGAGCCGGGCACTCCGGGCGCCGAGCCGAACCAGTGGGGCTCCTACTTCGGCGGCTCCGCATGGGAGTATGACCCGAAGCGCGGCGAATACTTCTTCCACCAGTACTCCAAGAAGCAGCCCGACCTCAACTGGGAGAATCCCGAGGTGCGCAAGGCCGTCTACAAGATGATGAATTGGTGGATGGATCGCGGCATCGACGGCTTCCGCATGGACGTCATCACCCAGATCTCCAAGACCGTCGACAAGAACGGCAGGCTGCCGGGCGAGGACGGTTCCGAAATCGCCGATCTGCCGGTCGGCGAGGAAGGCTATTCCAGCCCGTTCCCGTTCTGCTCCGACGGCCCGCGCATCGACGAGTTCCTCGCCGAAATGCGCCGTGAGGTATTCGAAGGCCGTGAAGGCTACATGAATGTCGGCGAGGCTCCGGGCATCACCCCGGCCCGTAACGAGCACGTCACCGATCCGGCCAACAAGGAACTTGACATGCTATTCCTGTTCGACCATGTCGGCATCGACCAGGAAGGCTCCAAGTGGAATACCGTGCCGTTCGAGGTCAAAAACCTGCGCGACCGTATGACCGAGCAGCAGGAGGCCGTGAGGAAGGCCGGTTGGGCCAGCCTGTTCTTCTGCAATCATGACCAGCCGCGCGTGGTCTCCCGTTGGGGCAACGACTCCGACCGCGATTCGCGCGAGCTGAGCGCCAAGGCGTTCGGCATGGTGCTGCACATGCACCGCGGCACCCCGTACATTTACGAAGGCGAGGAACTGGGTATGACCAACGCCCACTTCACCAAGCTGGAACAATACCGCGATTTGGAGGCCCTCAACGGCTATCGCCAGCGCGTGGAGGAAGCCAAGTGCCAGTCATCCGAATCCATGATGGCCGCCCTCGCCCTCATCGGCCGCGACAACGCGCGCACCCCCATGCAGTGGGACGCCTCCAAATACGCCGGCTTCACCGCGCCAGACGCGCCCGTCGAACCATGGATCAGCGTCAACCCGAATCATGTGGAAATCAACGCGGCCGAGGAATTCGACGATCCGGATTCCGTGTACACGTTCTACAAGAAGCTCATCGCCATGCGGCACAACAGCGCCACCATCTCCACTGGCGAATGGCATCTGCTCGCCGCCGACAGCGATCAGGTGTATGCTTTCACGCGCACCAATGGCGACGACACGATTCTTGTCGTGGTCAACCTCACCGACAGGTCCGCGGCGCTGCCTTCGGACGTGGCGGAGCTGCTTTCCGACGGCGTGTCCGAGCCGCAAGTACTGCTCAGCACCTATGATGCTATGCGTAGTGTTAAATCGATCGCTCGTGGCGAGCTCGCTCGCTGGGAGGGAGTCGTGATTCAGCTCTGATCGATCTTTCCCTATAACTCTCTGCGGAACGTCCGGCAGGTTCATCACGAAACCTGTCGGACGTTTCTTTTTCCGTGCGATTCTGAGGCACGGCCGGGATTCGATTGCGATTCGGCAATCGCACGGCATTTTCGGCAGACGTGCGCTTACAATAACGTCCATGGAACAAAACGAGGTGCTCAAAGCATTGCGGCGTGATCATGCCGCTGAATTGAAACTGGCCGCCGAACGACTGAAGGGCACCGCACGCCACACGGAGATTATTCCGTCCCCAGTGCTGTCCGAGATGACCGGACATGAGATTCTGCTCAAGCCGGAAAATCTCCAGGTCACCGGATCGTTCAAGATCCGTGGCGCATACAACAAGATCGCATCGCTGACCGACGAACAGCTCTCGCACGGCATCGTCACCGCATCCGCAGGCAACCATGCGCAGGGTGTGGCATACGCGGCCCGCGAACGTGGCGCGAAGGCCACCATCTGCATGCCGCAGATCACTCCGCCGCTGAAGGTGGATGCCACCAAGGCCTATGGCGCCGACGTGGTGCTGTGTGGTGAGGTGTTCGACGAAGCGGCCGCTCACGCGCAGGAGCTGAGCGACAACGAAGGCATGATCTATGTTCCGCCGTTCGACGATTACGAGGTGCTGTGCGGACAAGGCACCATCGGTCTTGAGATTCTCGAAGATGTGCCTAACGTCACCGACGTGGTCGTGCCGCTCGGCGGTGGTGGTCTGGGCGCCGGCGTGGCGCTCGCCATCAAGACATTCAAGCCGGAAGTGCGTGTGATCGGCGCCATTCCGGAGGGAAGCCCACCGCTTGGAAGAACTCGCTGGCCGCAGGTCATGTGGTGGCTGCGGATCAGGTGCGCACGTCGGCCGAAGGCGTTGCCGTGAAGCGCCCGGGCGATCTCACGTTCGCGCTGCTCAACGAATTCCTTGATGACCTGGTCACCGTCACCGAGCGTGACATCAACGAGATGATTCTGCTCATGCTGGAGAAGCACAAGCTGGTGGTTGAGGCTGCTGGTGCCGTGTCCTTGGCTGCGCTCGAGCATCTGAATCTGCGTTCTCGCAAGTTCGCTGAGGCGCAGGGCCCGCATGTGGTGGTGCCGATTCTTTCCGGCGGCAACGAGGACACGGTCTCCATCAGCGCGGTGATTCAGAAGGGCATGATCGCGCGCGGCCGCATCATGAACTTCGAGGTGGAGCTTCCGGATACTCCGGGCCAGCTGGTCAAGGTGGCCACGATCCTGGCCGAACAGCGCGCTAACGTCATCGCACTCGATCACGACCAGTTCAAGGCTTCCAGCCATTACACTGATTCGGTTTCCTTGGGCGTCACCGTTGAAACCAACGGCCCTGAGCACATCGACCGCATCCTTGACGCGATGCGCGCGGCCGGTTTCCGGCCCAAGCGCATCTACTGATTTCCCACGATGGATAAGCGCGGATTCTCGCATATCTTCCGCATCAAAGAAGGCTCCTCAAACCCAATCAGGTTGAGGAGCCTTGCTTGTTCATTCGGTGTTATTTGCCCTGTTCCGCGGCGATTGTCTCGTCGACCAACTGCGGCAGCGCAATCGCAATATCGTCGCGGATAAGCCGTGTGGCCAAGCGATCGTATTGCGTGCGACCCATGTTCATGATGGTGATCGGCACGCCCGCCTGCGCGGCGACCGGCACAATGCTCGCCGCCGGCATCACTTCCAGCGTGGAGCCGATCACCCACAATTCGTCGGCCTGCGCCGCCAGACGGTATGACTTTTCAATCGCACCATCCGGCAGCGCTTCGCCAAAGTAGACGACGTCGGTTTTGATCAGCCCATTGCATGGCATATTGCCGCTGTATGGCAGCTTGCGATGGCAGTGCGGATCCGGCTCGTTGTTGAGGTTCGCCATGATTTCGGCGGTGTCGTATTTCGCGTGGCACTTCATGCAGTGCGAGGTGCTTGTACTACTTCTTTATAGTCAATGATTGCCAGTTCATTCCTCGCCTGATTGCCTGTCGTGGTGGTTGGGTACCCGGGAGGGTTTGATGAGGGGTGAGGTTTTTTGAGGGCGTCCTTCCTTAAGGACGTGCTCGTCAATTTTTGTTTTGAGAGTCATCTATTCGGATGCTTTTCATGAAGTTTTTTTGTGGAGGGTTCGATTCTGGCTCAGGATGAACGCTGGCGGCGTGCTTAACACATGCAAGTCGAACGGGATCCATCAGGCTTTGCTTGGTGGTGAGAGTGGCGAACGGGTGAGTAATGCGTGACCGACCTGCCCCATACACCGGAATAGCTCCTGGAAACGGGTGGTAATGCCGGATGCTCCAGTTGATCGCATGGTCTTCTGGGAAAGCTTTCGCGGTATGGGATGGGGTCGCGTCCTATCAGCTTGACGGCGGGGTAACGGCCCACCGTGGCTTCGACGGGTAGCCGGCCTGAGAGGGCGACCGGCCACATTGGGACTGAGATACGGCCCAGACTCCTACGGGAGGCAGCAGTGGGGAATATTGCACAATGGGCGCAAGCCTGATGCAGCGACGCCGCGTGAGGGATGGAGGCCTTCGGGTTGTAAACCTCTTTTATCGGGGAGCAAGCGAGAGTGAGTTTACCCGTTGAATAAGCACCGGCTAACTACGTGCCAGCAGCCGCGGTAATACGTAGGGTGCAAGCGTTATCCGGAATTATTGGGCGTAAAGGGCTCGTAGGCGGTTCGTCGCGTCCGGTGTGAAAGTCCATCGCTTAACGGTGGATCCGCGCCGGGTACGGGCGGGCTTGAGTGCGGTAGGGGAGACTGGAATTCCCGGTGTAACGGTGGAATGTGTAGATATCGGGAAGAACACCAATGGCGAAGGCAGGTCTCTGGGCCGTTACTGACGCTGAGGAGCGAAAGCGTGGGGAGCGAACAGGATTAGATACCCTGGTAGTCCACGCCGTAAACGGTGGATGCTGGATGTGGGGCCCGTTCCACGGGTTCCGTGTCGGAGCTAACGCGTTAAGCATCCCGCCTGGGGAGTACGGCCGCAAGGCTAAAACTCAAAGAAATTGACGGGGGCCCGCACAAGCGGCGGAGCATGCGGATTAATTCGATGCAACGCGAAGAACCTTACCTGGGCTTGACATGTTCCCGACGGTCGTAGAGATACGGCTTCCCTTCGGGGCGGGTTCACAGGTGGTGCATGGTCGTCGTCAGCTCGTGTCGTGAGATGTTGGGTTAAGTCCCGCAACGAGCGCAACCCTCGCCCCGTGTTGCCAGCGGATTATGCCGGGAACTCACGGGGGACCGCCGGGGTTAACTCGGAGGAAGGTGGGGATGACGTCAGATCATCATGCCCCTTACGTCCAGGGCTTCACGCATGCTACAATGGCCGGTACAACGGGATGCGACGCGGCGACGCGGAGCGGATCCCTGAAAACCGGTCTCAGTTCGGATCGCAGTCTGCAACTCGACTGCGTGAAGGCGGAGTCGCTAGTAATCGCGAATCAGCAACGTCGCGGTGAATGCGTTCCCGGGCCTTGTACACACCGCCCGTCAAGTCATGAAAGTGGGCAGCACCCGAAGCCGGTGGCCTAACCCCTTGTGGGATGGAGCCGTCTAAGGTGAGGCTCGTGATTGGGACTAAGTCGTAACAAGGTAGCCGTACCGGAAGGTGCGGCTGGATCACCTCCTTTCTACGGAGAATTCAGTCGGATGTTCGTCCGACGGTGTGCGCCCCGCGCGTCGCATGGTGCGATGGCGGCGGGGTTGCTGGTGTGGAAGACGTCGTTGGCTTTGCCCTGCCGGTCGTGGGTGGGTGCCGGGGTGGTATGGATGCGCTTTTGGGCTCCCGGATCGCCACCCCAGGCTTTTGCCTGGCGCGATTCGATGCCCGTCGTGCCTGGGGGCCGGCCGTGCCGGCGCGATGGCGTGGCGGTGCGTGGTGGCTTGAGAACTGGATAGTGGACGCGAGCAAAACAAGAGTTTTTGAATCTTTGTTTTGTTGTTGATTTCGAATCGAACTCTATTGTTCGTTTCGATCGTTTTTGTGATCATTTTTAGTGTGATGATTTGTCGTCTGGGAATTTGCTAGAGGAATCTTGCGGCCATGCACTTTCGTGGTGTGTGTTGCTTGCAAGGGCGTATGGTGGATGCCTTGGCAGACAGGACCGATGAAGGACGTTTGAGGCTGCGATATGCCTCGGGGAGCCGCCAACATGGCTTTGATCCTAGGGATTTCCGAATGGGGAACCCACCGACCGTCATGGGTCGGTACCGCCTATGGGCGGGGGGGGGTACGCAGGGAAGTGAAACATCTCAGTACCTGCAGGAAAGGATATTCCGTGAGTAGTGGCGAGCGAAAGCGGATCAGACCAAACCGGTTGCGCGTGATACCCGTCGGGGGTTGCGTTGCCGGTGTTGTGGGATCACGTGTCCCGGTTCCGACGGGCCGGGCGGGAGTCATAAAACGGCATTGCCAGGGGAACAGGCTTGAAGGCCTGGCCGTAGAGGGTGCCAGCCACGTACCTGGACGTGAGCCGTCTTCCGATCGTGTTGTCCCAAGTAGCGCGGGCCTCGTGGAATCCCGCGTGAATCAGCCCAGACCGTTGGGTAAGTCTAAGCATACCTGTCTGACCGATAGCGTACCAGTACCGTGAGGGAAAGGTGAAAAGCACCCCGGGAGGGGAGTGAAACAGTTCCTGAAACCGTGCGCCCACAAACCGTCGGAGCCTCTGTGTGGGGTGACGGCGTGCCTATCGAAAAATGAGTCTGCGAGTCAGTGGCGGGTGGCGAGCATAAGCCGTGTGGCGTATGCGTAGCGAAAGCGAGTCTTAAAAGGCGTTTTTTAGTCGCTTGTCCTGGACCCGAAGCGGGATGATCTAGCCCTGGGCAGGTTGAAGCGCGGGTAAGACCGCGTGGAGGACCGAACCCACCTGGGTTGAAAACCGGGGGGATGACCTGGGGCTAGGGGTGAAAGGCCAATCAAATTCCGTGATAGCTGGTTCTCTCCGAAATGCATTTAGGTGCAGCGTCGGTCGATTGCGTCGCGGGGTAGAGCTACCGGATGCTTGCGGGCCCTTGTTGGGTACCAACAGCAACCGAAACTCCGAATACCGTTGACGTGTATTCCGGCAGTGAGTCGGCGGGGGATAAGCTCCGTCGTCGAGAGGGAGACAGCCCAGACCGTCGTCTAAGGTCCCGAAGCGTGTGCTAAGTGGGAAAGGATGTGGAGTCGCATAGACAGCCAGGAGGTTGGCTCAGAAGCAGCCATCCTTGAAAGAGTGCGTAACAGCTCACTGGTCTAGTGGTTCCGCGCCGACAATGTAGCGGGGCTCAAGCACACCACCGAAGACGCGGCAGCAATCTTCATGGTTGCTGGGTAGGAGAGCGTCCTGCGAGGGGCGAAGCGGCGGTGGAAACCGGCCGTGGACTTCGTGGGAGTGAGAATGCAGACATGAGTAGCGAGAGACGGGTGAGGATCCCGTCCGCTGGATGACCAAGGGTTCCGGGGCCACGTTCGTCGTCCCCGGGTGAGTCGGGTCCTAAGGCGAGGCCGACAGGCGTAGTCGAATGGATGAACGGGTGGATATTCCCGTACCGACCATGGACCGGCAAAACCGAGACGGTGAGTACTAACCTCCGCCTCGTGGTGGTTCCTTCCTTCGGGTTGGTGTCGCCGCGTGGCGTTGGGACCGTAGCCGCAGTAGGTCAGCGCAGGGGTGACACGGAATGGGAGCCGGCCGCGGAGGTGGTTTTCCGTGGTCAAGCACGCAGCCAGTCATGTAGGCAAATCCGCATGGCGCGCATGGCGAGGTGTGATGATGGGAGCCTTTTGGGCTCGATATCCGGTTGTCCAGGCCGTCGAGAAAAGCCTCGGCGTGAGGGCCATGGCCGCCCGTACCCCAAACCGACACTGGTGGTCAGGTAGAGAATACCAAGGCGATCGAGCGAATCCTGGTCAAGGAACTCGGCAAATCACTCCCGTGCCTTCGGTATAAGGGAGACCCACTGGGGTGAAGGACCTTGCGTCCGGAGCTTTGGTGGGTGGCACAGACCAGGGGGTAGCGACTGTTTACCAAAAACACAGGTGCATGCGAAGGCGAAAGCCGCTGTATATGCACTGACGCCTGCCCGGTGCCGGAAGGTTAAGAGGATCCGTCAATCCCTTCGGGGACGAAGCGGTGAATTCAAGCCCCGGTAAACGGCGGTGGTAACTATAACCATCCTAAGGTAGCGAAATTCCTTGTCGGGTAAGTTCCGACCTGCACGAATGGCGTAACGACTTCCCCACTGTCTCGACCAGGAGCTCGGCGAAATTGCAGTACGAGTAAAGATGCTCGTTAAGCGCAGAAGGACGAAAAGACCCCGGGACCTTTACTATACCTTGGTATTGGCGTTAGGCGCGGATTGTGTAGCATAGGCGGGAGGCTTCGAAGCGGGTGCGCCAGCATTCGTGGAGCCGCAAGGTGAAATACCGCTCTGTTCTCGTTTGACGTCTAACCTCGACAAGTCATCCTTGTCAGGGACAGTGCCTGGCGGGTAGTTCAACTGGGGCGGTTGCCTCCCAAAGAGTAACGGAGGCGCTCAAAGGTCCGCTCAGCCCGGTTGGCAATCGGGTGTCGAGTGTAATCGCACAAGCGGGCTTGACTGCGAGGACGACGGTCCGAGCAGGGACGAAAGTCGGAGATAGTGATCCGGTGCCGGCGCACGGGCGCGGCATCGCTCAACGGATAAAAGGTACCCCGGGGATAACAGGCTGATCATTCCCAAGAGTCCATATCGACGGGATGGTTTGGCACCTCGATGTCGGCTCGTCGCATCCTGGGGCTGGAGCAGGTCCCAAGGGTTCGGCTGTTCGCCGATTAAAGCGGCACGCGAGCTGGGTTCAGAACGTCGTGAGACAGTTTGGTCTCTATCCTCTGCGCTCGTTGGAATCCTGAGGAGGCCTGCCCATAGTACGAGAGGACCTGGGTGGACGAACCTCTGGTATGCCGGTTGTCGCGCCAGCGGCACGGCCGGTTGGCTACGTTCGGGAGGGATAACCGCTGAAAGCATCTAAGCGGGAAGCCTGCTCCAAGATTAGGATTCCATGGATCTTCGAGATCCTGTAGCCCGCATGTTGAACACGTGTTTGATAGGCCGGAGGTGGAAGCCCCGTGGGGGGTGGAGCCGACCGGTACTAACGGGCGATGGCGACACAACAATTCCGATCCTCTTGTGGAGGGTTGGTTCCGCGTCTTTCCTGTGCTTCGGTCCCAGGCGACAATGAGCGCTTGGTGGTCACGAATACGATTTAAACGATAGGCGTTTGCCTCGCGTCCGCTAGCCGGTTCCCAAACCGCCACCGATAACATGCCGGTTTGGATTCCTTTGGTTTCCTTGCCGTGGCCGTTAGATTTGCGGTGGTCATAGCCCTGGTGAGACGCCCGGTCCCATTCCGAACCCGGTAGCTAAGGCCAGGCGCGGCGATGGTACTGCACTCGAGAGGGTGTGGGAGAGTAGCACGCCGCCGCTTCACACGTTGGGGGTTCCCGTCGAGCATCCTGCTCCGGGAACCCCATTTTTTTATCCCTGAACACAAGTAGGGCGCAAGCGTTTTATCGCAATGGGTTTATAGACTGGGCAACTATGCATTACTTCGTACCCAAACGTTGCACCGAGTCGAACAAGATCATGTATCACGACAAGGCAACGGCTCAGCAGGCCGCCGACCAGAGTTGGCGCGAACGCGGCACTGAGCTTTGGGTATACCGTTGCGATTTCTGCGGTACTTGGCATCTCACGCATCGCGATCCACAATCCAGCTACATGCATGTTCCGCTTAACCAGCAGCTCAAGCCACATTCCCGCAAGAAGGGCTACAAGCCCCGCAGAAGGTAATAGCAGAGCAATAGCAGGGCATAACAGGACAATACCGAGAACAAGGCAACATATAAAACCAAGGCCCGGCGGATTCATTGCAATCCACCGGGCCTTGTGTTGTATCAGCTTCGTATCAATGATACGAGCGCTGCCATGTATCTACCGCTCCAAACGGAAGCCCTGTCGCTTCGCCTGCACGGCAACGGCCTTGGCGTTCACGCCCTCGTCGATCGCATTTGCCGCAATCTGGTCGCTGAACGCGTCCACCGGCCGTTCGGTATCGCGCAAATCGTAATACTTGTGCACTTCGGCGTCGAACGAATCCAAGCCGGACAGCAGCTTCTCATCGCTACTTGGATACTCGTTCTCGAAGAACTGCATGGAACGCGGCATACGCGGCTTGACGGCCGGCTCCTGATCGGGCTTGCCGATCGCAATGCCCAGCACCGGGTACGTGTATTCGGGCAGATTCAGCAGGTCGATCAGCGCGGGAACATCGTTGAGCAGCGAGCCGAGAATCACGCAAGCCAAGCCGAGCGAATACGCGGCCGTCTCCATCGCATGCAGTGCCAGAACCGCGTCGTTCTGCGCCTGCGTGAAACGATAGCTGCCATTGAGCGTGAACGCGTCGGACGCCACTTCCACGCCCTTGCGCGCGGCGATCGCGGCATTGCGATGCTCGTCCAGCACGAACACGTACAGCAGCGGCGCGGTCGCGATATACGGCTGCCCGCCGATTTCGGCAAGACGCTTCTTGGCGGCTGGCTCGGTGACGCGGATGGCGGACCAGTCGTTCAGGAACTGGCTGCTCGCCGCATGCTGCGCCACGGTCTCCAACGTTTCGACGACGTCGTCCGGCAGCGGCTTCGGCTTGAATTTGCGGATGGAACGACGCTCCAGCAGAGTGTCGACGGTTGCGTTATGAAGAATGTTGCTCATACCGCCATTGTTGTCCGCGCGGCGCGATTTTGCAAGGGAATCGGGCTAAATCCGTCTCCCTGTGAGAACATATCTACTTGAGACTGCTTTGCGATATTTGCGACGTATTTACTTGCGATGCGCCTGCCGTGCGTGCCGCCTGTCCACAATCGCCTTCGACCCGCGGCCGGACAGTTGCGATACGAGCGCGCCGAAACCGGCGGAAACCACGGCGAATACGATGCCGAGCGCCGCTTCCGCAGCCTCGTTCTTGGTACCGTCGGCACGGACGGCCTTGCGGCCGACGCTTTTCTTCCACACCATCTCGAACGCCTTGCCGAGCACCAGTCCGGCCAACGTGGGCACGACGGACTTGAAAATCTTATCGCCAAATGAATCGGGATCGTTCAGTCTCTGGTCGCGCATCGCATTCACCTTCTCGTCGACGGTGTGCAGGGCCGCCACCACGCGGTCCGCACTGGATTCCATATTCGGCATTTCACTCATGAAACCAGTGTAACGCGTCGGAAAACATGCCGGAATATGTGCGGGACACGTGGCGGAATGGGATGAAAACGCAGCTTGCGTCGGCTAGAGTAGAGACATGACTGAAACTCAACTGGGAGGCAATGCCGCTTCCGCAATCACCCCTGGCCGCTTGGTGCTGCTGCGTCACGGGCAGACCGTGTGGAGCGAATCCGGACAGCACACCGGCCGCACCAATATTCCGTTGACTGACATTGGCTGCGATCAGGCTCGTGCCGCCGGCGAACGGTTGCGTGAGGCGTTTCCCCAGGGTTTCGCGCAGGGGTGCATGTTCGCCAGTCCGTTGCGCAGAGCCCAGCAGACGGCGCAGCTGGCCGGATATGGCGATTTCGATGTGCTCCCTGAAATCGCGGAATGGGATTACGGCCGTGCCGAAGGGCGTACGCGCCAGGAAATGAGTGCGGTGGGCGGTTTCGCTTGGGATGTGTGGCGCGACGGTCCGCAGGCACTTCCCGAATCGTTGGAAGGCGATTGGATTGAAACTTTGCCGAACGGCGAGCAGGTGCCCGTGCACAACGGTCCGGGTGAGACGGTGGAGGAAGCTGCGGCGCGCACACGTGAGGCGATCGCCACGGTCAAACCGTTGCTCGACGCTGGAAACGATGTGCTGCTGGTGGCGCATGCGCACGTTCTTCGTATCTTGACGTCGCAATGGCTCGGTGTTGATCCGCATTTCGCGCGGTTGCTGCGATTGGACACTGCGCATTATTGTGTATTAAGCCAATATAAAGGTGACAATGTCATCGAACATTGGAATTGCTGAATTATCGAACGGAACTGTTTGATATCGCTGAATATTATGGCGGTCCCTCCTTGGAACCGCCTTTTTATTGCATGCATGACTTGCCACTTTGCTGCGGCGTGTCGCAAACGCTTGCATAAAAGTATGCTCTCTAAAAGTATTGAAAATAAATGATTTTCGGGATTTCTTTCGATGGTATGACGTCTGACTTTTGAATTCATTTTGCCTACGTTTGCAAAAAAATCGGGGAATGCGGCATAATAGTGGTTGTTAGGAATCGTGATGACGCGATACCGCAAATTGTTTCCCAACGAGAAGCTGGGAACAGGAATGGAAGAGAAAGGTTCGATGATGAATCGTACTATTAAGGCAGCAGTTGGAATGGTCGCTATCGCGGCAATGTCTGTTGGCACGTTGGCTGCTTGCGGTGGTTCTAGCTCAAGTTCCGATAACGGCAAGGGCAAGGTGTACTTCCTTAACTTCAAGCCGGAATCCAGCGACGAATGGAAGAAGCTGGCCAAGGATTACACCAAGGAAACTGGTGTTGAGGTCAAGGTCCAGACCGCTGCTTCCGGTACATACGAACAGACTTTGAAGTCCGAGATCGCCAAGTCCGAGGCTCCGACCTTGTTCCAGGTCAACGGCCCTGTCGGCTACCAGAACTGGTCGTCCTACACCGAAGACATGTCCGATACTGAGCCGTACAAGCAGCTTATCAACAAGGATGTCGCCCTCAAGGATGGGGATAAGGTCGTCGGTGTTCCGTATGCCATGGAGACTTATGGCCTGATCTACAACAAGGATCTGCTGGCCAAGTACATTGCCACTGACGGCGCCAAGATCAAGAGCGTCGATGACATCGACAACTTCGATACCTTGAAGGCCGTGGCCGATGACATCCAGGCTAAGAAGGACCAGCTTGGTGTCAAGGGCGCGTTCACCTCCGCCGGTTTCGATTCCAGCTCCGACTGGCGTTTCAAGACCCATTTGGCTAACCTGCCGCTTTACTATGAGTTCAAGGATGACAACGTCACCAAGCAGCCGGAGACCATCAAGGGCACCTATCTGCCGGAATATAAGAACATCTTCGATTTGTATCTGAAGGACTCCACCACCGAGCCGACCCAGCTGAGCTCCAAGACCGGTGATGATTCTACCTCCGAGTTCTCCCTCGGCGAGGCTGCGTTCTATCAGAACGGCACTTGGGCATGGACCGATCTGCAGAAGGCTGGCATGAAGGCCGACTCCCTCGGCATGCTCCCGATTTACATCGGCGTCAAGGGCGAAGAGAAGCAGGGTCTGGCCACCGGTTCCGAGAACTACTGGTGCATCAACTCCAAGGCTTCCGACGCGGATAAGAAGGCCACCAAGGACTTCCTGAAGTGGGTCGTCACCAGCAAGACTGGCATCAAGTCTCTGTCCAGCGACATGGGCTTCACCACCCCGTTCAAGTCCTTCAGCGACGTCAAGTCCGACAATCCGCTGGTGCAGGCCGCTGTTGAAGATCAGAACTCCGGCAAGACCGCAGTCTCTTGGAACTTCACCATGATGCCGTCCGAAGAGTGGAAGAACAAGCTTGGTTCCGCCCTCCTTGAGTACGCTCAGGGCACCGGCGACTGGAACGCAGTCAAGAAGGCGTTCGTGGACGGTTGGAAGACCGAGTACGACGCTGTTCACTGATCACCGCTTGATCAAACCAATAACTGAATAGAACAACTGCGGCCGAGAGTTTTCCTTTCCTTCTCTCGGCCGCAGTTGGTTGGTGTTTTTGTTTTTTACACACGAAGGGCCGTCATCGTAATTACTTGCGATGACGGCCCTTCGTGTATGTCGCTACGTTCGCTGTATGTTGCCGGAAAATCAGCTATGCAGACGAGCGGTGGTCGAACGGACGATCAGCTGCGCGGGGAACGTCTTGAACGGTTCGTCGAGCGGCTGCTTCTCGATTAGCGCGAGTGTCATGCGGGCCGCTTCGCGGGCCATCTCGACAGGGGTCTGACGGATGGTGGTCAGGCCGAGGTCGCGCGCGTAGACGCTGTCGTCGTAACCGATGATGGAGATGTCGTTCGGCACGGTGAAACCGTTGCGTTCCAGCTGGAACAGCAGCGGCACCGCGATGCCATCCTCCTGGCAGGCGATGGCCGTCGGCATGTGGTCGAGGCTGAGCAGCTGCGTCACGACCTTGCTGATCCTGTTCCTGCCAGCGTCGGTGACAAGCACGCGCGGTTCGACGCCGTTGGCCTGGCAGCATGCCATGAACGATTCGTAACGGCCCTGCACGCTGAAGTGCAGCGTCACTTCGCGGTCGGAACGGATGTAGACGATGTCGCGGTGGCCAAGCGTCATCAGATGGCGTGCGGCGAGTTCCGAACCCTGCTTGTCGTCGATGCGGACGGCGGCGTTGAAGCCGCGTTCTTCCGGCAGGCTTGAGTTGATGCCGATGATCGGCACGTCGATCGACCTGAGCTGTTCGATTTCGTTGCTGGCGATGTCGAAGGAAATGACGATCACGGCGTCGACGTTGCGGCGCACCGGCAGCATGTCGAAGAACTCGCTGCGTTCCTCGGTGCTGGACATCTGGTAGATGGAGATGTCGTAGCCCTCATCGTGGAAGACCTCGTTCAGACCCTTCGATGATGGAGGAGCTGAACCATAGGTTGAGCCGGCCTGAGACGAGTACCGCGATACGCAGCGCACGGCCGGTTTTTCAAGGCCGCGGCAGAACGCGAGATGGAGAAATTCAGCTTGTCCGCGGCCTTCATCACCTTGTCTCTGGTGGCTTTCGACACCAGGTCAGGGCGCGTGAAGGAACGAGAGACGGTGGAAATGGACACGTGCGCGAGTTGCGCAACATCCTGAATGCTACTGCTTTTCATCGAGTCCCCTGTACAGTGATTGCTTGAATAATGTAATGCTACCTCCCTCACCATTAAGACCGTGTTCTTGTCCAATTTGCAACTTATTCATTACAAACGTTTTCATAAAGTGGTGGTAGTTGGGCATTGCGTGGAATATAAGCGTTCTCTAGAGATGGTTTTGGTGACAACGTTTCATATTTTGCCGTGCGTGACATACGAAAATGACAACGTTTGACATTTGCAGTCATGCCGTTTATCATGACTGATGTAAGCACTGGAGAAACAGGAAACAATGCTGTGGATGGTTCCTCTGGGGAATGGAATTCCCGCCCGCGTTGACGCGGTACGCGGAATGGAGAAGGAAAGAAAGCAGGCAGGCTATGATCAGCATGGCTGGCAAGGCGATACGAAAGTGGTGGGCGCTCTTCGCGCTGCCAACGTTCGCCGCGTTCATCATCGGGTTTGTGATCCCGTTCATCATGGGTGTGTATCTGAGCTTCTGCAAGTTCACCACCGTCACCGACGCCGAATTCGTCGGTCTGAAAAACTACAAGAGGGCTTTTTGCCGATAAGGAGTTCCTGCACGCGCTGGGCTTCTCGACGGCACTGACCATCATCACGACGATCGTGATCAACGTAGTCGCGTTCGCCATCGCATACATGCTGACCAAGGCCATCAAGGGCTCCAACATCTTCCGTTCGGTGTTCTTCATGCCGAACCTCATCGGTGGCATTATCCTGGGCTACATCTGGATGCTGCTGCTCAACGGCATTCTCGCTCACTGGGGCCGCGCGTTGACGTATAGCGCAACCTACGGCTTCTGGGGCTTGGTCATCTTGGTGTGCTGGCAGCAGATCGGCTATATGATGATTATCTACATCGCAGGCATGCAGTCGCTGCCGACCGACGTGCTCGAAGCGGCTTCCGTGGACGGCGCAAACGGCACCAGACCATGTTCAAGATCATCATTCCGCTGATGATGCCGTCGATCACCGTATGCTCGTTCCTGTGCGTCACCAACGGCTTCAAGCTGTACGATCAGAACCTTGCATTGACCAACGGCGCTCCGTCGAACATGTCTGAAGGTCTGGCAATGAACATTACCCGCACGTTCTATGGCCGTATGGGCTGGGAAGGCGTCGGCCAAGCGAAGGCAGTGCTGTTCTTCATTCTGGTGGCCATCGTGGCGCTCATCCAGAACAAGCTCACCACGAGCAAGGAGGTGGAGGCATGAACTCCGGAGAAAAAAGTCAAGCACGGCGCACTGTGGTCCGTACTGTTCGCGGTGGTTTCGCTGGCGTGGATCTTCCCGATCGTGCTGGTGATCATCAACTCTTTCAAGCAGAAGGCGTATATTTCTCGTAACGCGTTCTCCCTGCCGACCGGTAAGGCGTTCGTTGGACTTGAAAACTATACGCGTGGCCTCGAAACCACGAACTTCTTCGCCAGCTTCGGCTGGACCCTGCTCATCACTGTCGGTTCCGTGGCGCTGATTCTGGTGTGCACTTCGATGTGCGCATGGTGGATCGTCCGCGTGAACAACTGGGCTGCAAAGCTGCTGTACACGTTGTTCCTGTTCAACATGATTGTACCGTTCCAGATGGTCATGTTCACCCTCTCCAAGCTGGCCGATATGCTCAAGCTCAACACCCCGTGGGGTCTGTGCTTCGTGTATCTGGGCTTCGGCGCTGGTCTGGCCGTGTTCATCTTCACCGGTGTGGTTAAGGGCATTCCGGAATTCCGTGCCGCGCATCTTCTTCCAGATCGTGGTGCCGATCATGAAGCCGTCCATTGTGTCCGTGGCTATTCTGCAGGCCATGTGGATTTGGAACGACTACCTGCTGCCGTACCTGACGCTCGATTTGAGCAAGTACAAGACCATTTCCGTGGCGGTGCAGTATCTGAAGGGCGGCTATGGTTCCGTGGATATGGGCGCCATGATGGCATGCCTAGTTATGGCCATCATCCCGATCATCATCTTCTACCTGATCTGCCAGAAGTACATCGTGAAGGGTGTTATGGCTGGAGCCGTTAAGGGCTGATCTTCGATCAGCCCTTAAAGGAACAGCGCAGTGCGCTGTTCCCAGGCTCCAGCCCGAGCGGCTATGCCGCGAGGGTAACGTTGAGCCCGCGCGTAGCGCGGTCCTTAATTGCAGGGCCGAAGGCGGCGCGGTGAAGGGCTGATTTTCACCCAGAAAAATTTAAGGGACTGATGCGAATCAGTCCCTTTTTTCGTGCCTAATTACTTGCTGATGTACTTGCGGAAGACATGTTCGAGAATCGGCGAATGCAGCATCAGCATCATGCCACCCAGTATGAGCAGCAGGAACAGGCCCTGCGGCATGTAAACCCAGCTGGCCACGAGCAGCGCCACGTACACCGCGTCGATCGCAACCAATGCCAACGTGTGGCCGATGTTGCTCACGCCGAACACAAAAAGCGTTGCCAAGCGTGCGCCAGAACGAGTTCTCGAACCGCGCCTGCAACGCCCACCCATTCGAAACCGATGAGCCACACAATCGTCAACGCGAATTTCGGGAATGAGCAGCGGCGTGATCTGCAGCACGATCCACGGTAGACGCACAGCGTGCCGGTCGTGCCGAAAATCAGCCAATAGCCGGTCGATTTCGCAAAATTCGAACGGAACGACTTGAAATAATTGCGCGTCGCCGTGCCTTCGCCGGACAGCGTGCGACGGACGGCGTCGTGGCCGGCGGTCAGTGCCGCGCCGATCGTGATGATCGGAATGCTGGTGACGAGCATCAGAATGTTGATCCAGATCACGTCGACGGCGTCGCTCAGGCCGCGCATAAAGCCGGAATCGGGGGAGAGGAACTTCATGATCGCCTTTCGTATGGCATCCGTTGGCAACGTATGCAAGTCGAATCTTCCGCGATTCTACTCGATACAGCTGGGTATGCACATTTTCGTCAAACGTTTGATGTGCTGCAATGATTAAGTTTTCATTAGCGTTTCGCTTTGCTTGATGTTATCGTTTTCATGTAGCGGAGACAGTGCTCCGCATCCGATGGACTACGACAAAAGGGGTTATCGTGACAGCAAACAACATGCGTGACGATTGGTGGAAGCAAGCCGTCGTCTACCAGATCTACCCGCGCAGCTTCAAAGACGTGAACGGCGACGGGTTGGGAGACATCGCCGGTGTCACCGAGAAAATGGATTACCTGAAGAATCTCGGCATCGACGCGATCTGGCTGAGCCCGTTCTACCCGTCCGACCTGGCCGATGGCGGCTACGACGTGATCGACTACCGCAACGTGGACCCGCGCCTCGGCACCATGGCCGATTTCGACGCGATGGCCGCCGCCGCGCATGAAGCCGGCATCAAGGTGATCGTCGACATCGTGCCGAACCACACGTCCAACAAGCACAAGATGTTCATCGAGGCGCTCGCCGCCGGCCGCGGTTCGGCCGCACGCGACCGCTACATCTTCCCGCGAAGGCCGCGGCGAGCACGGCGAGCTGCCGCCGAACGACTGGCAGTCGCTGTTCGGCGGCCCGGCGTGGCAGCAGGTCGACGACGGCCAGTGGTACCTGCACATGTTCGCCAAGGAGCAGCCGGATCTGAATTGGAAGAATCCGGACGTGCACGAGGAATTCAAGAAAACGTTGAGATTCTGGTCCGACCACGGCACCGACGGCTTCCGCATCGACGTGGCGCACGGCTTGGCCAAGGACCTCGATTCCGTGCCGCTGGCCGACATGGATCCGGCCGCGGTGCAGCATGTGCTGCCGGCGGACGGCGCGTTCAGCCCGCTGTGGGACCGTCCGGAAGTGCACGACATCTACCGCGAATGGCGTCAGGTGTTCAACGAGTACAATCCGCCGCGTTTCGCCGTCGGCGAGGCGTGGGTGAAGGCCGAATCGCAGCATCTGTACGCGTCCACCGACGAGCTCGGCCAGGTGTTCAATTTCGAGTTCGCCGAAGCCAACTGGTTCGCCGACGAGTTCCGTACGGCCATTGCTGACGGCTTGCGCGCCGCCGAGGAAACTCACGGTTCCACCACGACGTGGGTCATGAACAACCACGATGTGCCGCGCAGTCCGTCGCGTTTCGGTCTGCCGCAGGTGAAGGACGCTCCGTACCACCAGCTGGCGCACGATTGGCTGTTGCGTGACGGAGAGACCTACCGCGAGAATCGTGAGCTCGGCACCCGTCGCGCTCGCGCAGCCGCGCTGATGGAACTGGGCCTGCCGGGTTCCGCCTACGTGTATCAGGGTGAGGAACTGGGCCTGTTCGAAGTGGCGAACATTCCGTGGGATCGTCTTGAGGATCCGACGCCGTTCAACACCCGTCGCAACTTCACCGACAAGGGTCGTGACGGCTGCCGTGCACCGATGCCGTGGAAGGCTGCCGATTGCGGCGAACCGGCTTCGTGGAGCCCGGACTTCATCACCGGCGGCACGTTCGGTTTCGGCCCGGAGCAGGGCGATTCCGCCGACGCGCACCTGCCGCAGCCGGCCTGGTTCAAGGATTTCGCGGCCGACGTCGAGGCCGATGACAACGGTTCCATGCTGCACTTGTACCGCAAGCTGTTGCAGTTGCGACAGACGGTGCTGACGGCAACCGGAGACACGTCCGCCGACCTGCTGGACATGGGCGATACGGTGGTCGCCTACTCGCGTCCGGCCACGGAAGGCCGTCGATTCCTGTCCGTCACCAATTTCGGCGACGAGCCGATCGCCCTGCCGGACGATGCGGTCGCCATCGCAAATTCCGTGCCGTTGACGGACGACGGCAAGCTGGATAGCGACGCCTCCGTATGGCTGCTGCTGGGCTGATCGACCGCTGAATCTGGCCGTTGCACTGCTGGCTGAGGTTGCGATTGTTCTCAGGCGGTCTAACCGCTCCCAAATCGCCTTGCATATATGAAAAATTCCGGCCCTCCACAAGGAGGACCGGAATTTTGGTTTGTAAGGAAAGGGGAATGGTAAGTCTAAACGCTACTTCTCGCCGTTCATGATGGCGGCAAGCGATTGCACGCGCGGCAGATCGAACACCTCATCGGTGTGCACCACCTTGAGGTCCGGGCCTGCCAGCGGCACACGCCAGTTGGAGTATTCACTGGACGTGCCCGGCTGGTTCTGCGTGCGCGTCTCGCCCCCAGATCGCCGACCACCAAACCGTTCACGCGGGACGCTTCAATGGTCAGGATCGCGATCATCGCCTCATAGTCGCGTACGTAACGTACGCGCCACCGCGCGCGCGCCTTCGCCTGGAATCCACCACGAACCCAGAATAGGCCGAAATTACATGGTCGATGCGCACCGCGCCCGCGTGCGAGAACATGTTGTGCACCATCTCGCGGTACGCCATAACCAGTTTTGGCCAGATAATTCGGATTGAACGGCAGCTGGCCCAATCCTGACCCTGCTGGTTGTAGAAGTCGGTGGGCAGCCCACGGTTACGCGCTGCCTACTGCGAAGCGTTCCGGATTCCACCACGTCCGCGCCGAGCAGTGCACCCACGGCCATATCCTGCATGAGGCCGAGTGCCATACCGTTCACAGGCGGCGTTCTGCGCGGCTGTCACCTGCTCGTCGGCGATCCACTGCAGCCAGCATTCGAAATCGACCATATCGGCGTGCTCGCGCATGAGCTCCACCACTTCAGGCGAATCGCGGTTCGTGTCAGCAGAACCACATTGCTTCCCACGGCGCGCCCCACACTGGAGCGCCGACCATGCGGCGAACGCGCGCAGATCGGACCCGCGGCCTCGCCGAACGCGTCAGGCACGCGGCCTGACGCTCGACGGAACGCGCGCAC